>Ga0102810_1000001_pt1 | contig 76294 bp, 90 predicted proteins | sample ColrivemetaGS573_FD_84506 | JGI IMG/M metagenome (GOLD analysis project Ga0102810, IMG submission 84506) | Estuarine microbial communities from the Columbia River estuary - Ebb tide ETM metaG S.573 | ecosystem: Environmental > Aquatic > Marine > Intertidal zone > Estuary | place: USA: Columbia...
ACCTGCAAAATGTTTAACGCTACATTCACAACTAACCTGACCACATTCACCGTCGCAATCGAGTGCGACTCCATTGAGGCGGCTACGGCGCAGGCGGAAAAAACCGTTCGCGGTTCTAACCGCACGGGCCGCTACATGCGGCTGGTCAAGGTCGAAGCACAGGTGTAGGCCCTACCCCTGTACCGCTCGCAACACTGGCGGACCTTTGGCCCGCCTGTTAACCCAATAGGGCGGTTGACGCCGCCCCGCCTATCCTTTGAAAGGGGAATCACATGGCAGACAATAAGCAATATGTGCCAATCGTGACAGGGCCGGACGGAGCGCCCATGTACACGCCGGAAATGATCGAAGTGAAGCGCGCGACTCTTTTGCGGTTCATCAACGCAGTTGAGGGACTTTTTAAGACGGACCCCCATTGGTCAATTCTGGACTTGGACGGCGCGGCGGCATTTTATGAGGAATGCGAAATCGTGCCCGATATCGACGCGGTAGAGGTGGACTGATGGGCAAGGTTTATGTGATCACAGACACCCACAAGGCTAAGGGCACAGAAGGGCATAGGATAGCCCGCGCAAGCGCGCACTGCCCCCGTGAGGCCCTCAATATGTGGTGGGATACATCGCCCCGAAACGACGGCGGGCCATTAGACACGGACCGATACACAGCGGACCCTGAAACGTAAAACTTTAGGCGGCGGGAAATTACTTGTTGACAAGCGCGCCGAATCGCCCCATATTGGAATCATCGAAACGCAGAAAAAAGGAACCTGCAAAATGACCGTTCAAATGACAAACAAAGCCCGCACCGCCGCCCGCTCACTGGCCGTCTCATACGACGCCTTCAACCAGTGCAGGGCCGCAGAGAACCATAACGGCGTATCAGTCTGGGGCATGCGCCTGCTAGAAGTGCAAGCCGACACGGGTATTGAACTTTACACGCCTTTTCTAATTGAGCAGATGATTGCGCACGCACGCGCCGCCCACCACGCGGCGGCATAAAAAAGTTTAGGCGGCGGGAAATTAGTTATTGACCCGCCGCCCCGAATCAGGCTACGGTATAAGGGAAGTCAGGAAAGGCGCGCCGCCCGCGCCGAGTAAGGGAAGCGAGGGTCGGCGGAATCCGTCCGCCGTTTGGATTCCAGACTCAGGACAGATTCCGCACTCCCAACCCGTCCCCTACTCGCCGCGTGTCCGCCCGGCTTTCCTGACCTCACAATCAACATAGCCGATTCGCCCCGCCCCGTCAATAACTAATTACTCGCAACCTAAACTTTTTTGTTCACGTTTTGTTCCCATGCGGTCTTTAGGCGGCGGGGAATTAGTTGTTGACCCCGCCCCCGAATCATGGGACAAGAGGGGATCGAAACGCAGAAAAAGGAACCTGCAAAATGGAAAAGTTTAAACTTCCAAAATTTGACGGAACATATTACTTGGTCACGGGCACTGCCCGCACAGAGGTATTCAATTCTTATCACAAGGGCATGTTGACTGATGCCTCTGTAATAGAGTTGGCGAGCGGGGAAATGCTTCTCTATGTCAATGCCCGCCCCGTTTATCCCATGGCGAATAAGTGCGAGGACGTGCGCAGGATTTACCGCAATGCACAGGCCATGTCTACCGAACAGATTGCGCAAGTAACAGGGCGCGACGTAAGCCAGCGAATCCTTGACGCGTTAGGCATAGACAATTTTGAGGTGATCGCATGAGCCGAAGAATTACAACCCTTGTAATCAGCGCGAAATGCTCTGACCTTTGCAACGTGCAAGCGCTAGGCGTCGGCAATGGCGTTATCGCCGAGGGCGATGGATACGTGCCCGACTTTATGCCCGATGAACATTATGGCGATTATGTGTCGCTGGAAATCGACGTGGCGACCGGCAAAATTCTGAACTGGAAAGCACCCACGGACGCGGAAATCAAGCGCGACTTGGCGGCGATGTGATGGGACCGATTCAGATATGGGAAGAGGCGGACGGAACTTTCACCGCCGCCCGCCGCTGCACCCGCATTCAAGATGCGCTACAAGCTTTCACAAGAGGCGCGACCGCAAGCGGCGTGACTTTTCCCGGCAAACTGATCCGCACCGCGACCGAGTCGGACATGCGCGATGCGCTGGCAAAAGAAGTGGTTTGGGCATGATAAGCGCGAGCCAACATGAATACAGCGAACCCCCCAAAAAATAATTTAACAAAGTGGAATTTAGTTGTTGACGGGACCGGCGAATCATGCGACAAAGGGTTATCAGAAGACGCAGACCCCGACAAAGGCGCGGGGCACACAAAAAGACGCAGACCCCGGTATAGGCGCGGGGCACACCGAAACCCAAGGGCGGGGCAGAGACCCCGCCAGAAAGGCCCGAGACAATGGAAAACGAGTTTGGTGATCTGAGCGTTTGGAGCGACATTTTCAAGGACGCCCACGGCTTCCGCCCTCGGTTCGACCCCGAGTGGAAATCGACCGAGGAATATCTTGCAGACATGGAAGCGCTGCAAGAGGTGATCTGGGAAGAAGAGGCAAGCGCGCAAGAGCAGGAAGAGGCAAACGCCGCCGCCTTCGAACCCACCTCCTTCGAACCCGCCGCACCGGCAACCCTTGCGGACCTCTGGCCCGCAGGCGAACCCGCCCGCGCGACTTGGTAAAAAAGATTTAGGCGGCGTGAAATTATTACTTGACGCCGCCCGACGAATCGCCTATGTTGAGTGTATCGAAACGCTAAACAAGGAAATCGAAAATGCTGATCGCGAAACAAGAAAACATTGAAGTGCCAGTTTATGACCTGATGGTCAATCGCGCGCTTGTCGGTGTCATGACTCACCTGCCCGTGGAAAAAGGCCCGCTCTACACAGTGCGCCACGGCGAGGTGGAAGTGACCGGCGGTTACTCATGCGCCAACGTCACAGAGGCGCTTGCAGAGGCACGCGAGACATGGGCAGAGCTTGCCGCAGGCACTCACTACGCGCAACAGCCCGAGCCGGAATGGATCGAGGACGAGGACGGCGAACTTGCTTATGAGCAAATGATGGAACGCCGCGCCGAAGAATGGGCCATGCGAGACGAGGCATGGGGCACCGCCGAATATTACTGAGCCAAGGAACCCCGCCAAGCGCGGGGTTTTTTGCGCGCCGCGTGTTCACGTTTTGTTCCTTTTTTTTTTAAGGACGGACTCCGCACTCCTAACCCGTCCCCTACTTGGCGCACCCGCCGTTCCTGACCTCACATTCAACATAGCCGATTCGCCCGCCCGCCGCAAGAGAAAAGATTTAACAAAGTGGAATTTTTTACCTTGACCCCGCCGCCCGAATCGCCTATGTTGAATGTATCGAAACGCAGTCTTGAAAGGACGCAAAAATGGAAACCCTTTACGCACTGATCCTGATCGTCGCCCCCATCGTGGACGGAAAAATCGGACAAGATGACTCCTACGCAATCGACGGCGGATTGACAAAGTACGATTGCATGCTGGCCGCATTTGACCGCGCTGACGCCGCCTATAAAGTGTTCGGCCCTGACGTGATCGCCACCCTTTCGTGCGAGCCTGACGGCGCGCCGGATACGTGGAACTGAATGTTTCACGTGAAACAATATTCGCGCCGCCTAAATAATTGACAGGTGGCGCGAATCATGCGAGAAAAAAGTTATCGAAACGCAAAACAAGGACTTCCAAAATGACCAAGATTTTCCCCCTCGCAATCGCCCTGATCATCCTGACGCTGGCAGGCCCTGCCGCAGCGGACTTCGTAGGCGGCTACACAATGGACCTAGCCAATGGCACGGTCACACAGATGGACGCCCTCAAATGAGGGCGAACGTCTACTTCAACCTGCACACGCACCTATGGTCTATGCGTGAGCGCAGCACCGGCCTTGTGGAGCGACATGCCCGCGTGGTGGTGTCAGCCCTGCCCGTGGTGTTCGCAGTGCAACCCGCTGGACATGCGCGCGTGGTAGAGACAGGGCAGAAGAACGTGCATGCGTTCGTGCGTGGGGACTGGCTTACCCCGTATGACACAGAGCCGGACGCATGGGCGGCGTTCGCGGCTTCATTGGATGACCTCGTGCCCGTGAGCTACAATCCACACAGAGGCCCATCGTTCTACCGCAAGGACACAGGGCAGGACATCACAGAGGCAAAGAGTGTGATAATGCTTGCCCCCGTACATGGCCCGCCCCGTGTACTGTGCCAGCTATAGAGAAAAGATTTAGGCAGGGCGAAATATATATATATATATTGACGCCCTGCCCGAATCATGCGATAACTGTTCTATCGAAACAAAGGATAGAGACAATGGCACACACAGAGATCACCGTATACCCCAAGGGCATCGAATGCACCGTTCTGGTGGAAGGTTACATCGCCACAGGTGGAAGCAACAGCTATGGCAGTGGTGAGCCTGCATGGGTAGAGGTAGAGGACATGGAGGTGACACGCACAGATGGCACAGCCCTGCCCACACGCACAGCCAAGTTGATTGCCAAAGAATATGGCGACTACATGGCAGAGCGCTTGATCGAGAGCGAATGGTGAGACAATGAGAGTGAGAGGCGAAAGCCTCTCACAAACACATTGATAACACATTGTTGCCATAATTTACACCCGGAGGGACCCATCGGGGGTATCCCGGTGGGGGTACCCGGCGCGCGTAGTAAGCGTAGCGATGTGAAGTGCAAACTTATGCACTAAGGGGGACCCAAGACAAAGTGAAGTTTCTGTGAAAAACGATTACTGGCTGTGAAAAATATATGTGAACTCGGTATATATGTGAATTTTGGTGTTGACAATTTTCTGGTAACAATTTAGGTTCAGCACACATAGTATGAAAAGGAGGCCCCATGAAAATCCATCCCCTCAATCGTGGCAAGGGTGACAACCGCTACTGCGGACCCGCTGCGATCAGTTTCATCAGCGGCATCAACACGACCGATGCAGCCGCGCTCATCCGGGAAGTCAACCCGAACATCGAGCGGGTAAAAGGATCGTGGCCTAGCGACGTCCTGCGCGTCCTTGGCAAGCTTGGGTACAGCGCACGCTGCCGCCTGATCTTCGGAGACAAGCCAACGTTGAAGCAATGGCTCCGCCTGACAAAAGCAGATCGAACAGCCGGGCGCGTGTTCCTCGTTGACGCGGGCAATCATTACCAGATCATATCCGGGCGCAAGTATGCGTGCGGTCGTATCGGCGACATCGTGGGGCTCAGCGACAAGAGAATCAGCAACCCCGCGCGAGTGGCGGCGGCATGGGAGATCGAGGCCAATCACGATCACAAGGTGAAGACCAAGAACACCATCAAACGATTGGAGGCGAAGAAGAGCGTGCAGAAGTCTCAGGCAAACACCGTCGCTTCGGCACGGCGTCAGGCCCAAAAGATAGCGCGAGAGATTGACATGACTATCGAGGTCGATACCTTCGTCGGCGGCAGTAAATCCATCTATTTCATCACCCCGGACTGGATGGACAATGCACGAGATCAGGGCGAGCTTGAATTCACCACAGTCGCCTACGATTGGGATGAAGCCGTAAGCCTCGCACGCGATCTGGAAGACGCCTATCGCGACGGTCAGAAAAGACTGCTTGACTGCGAGCCGTAAAGATCGTAGAACACCGACGTCCGCCATGTGCGGTCAGGTCGCAACGCCGTCTCGTGACCACTTAGAATGCCTTGATCTGCTAACGGCGATGTGGAGATAGGACCGCAACCTGGGACGGAATCGGTTTTAGTCAAAGAGTCAGGACCGGGCGTCTAATAAATGCCCGGCCTGCGCGCAAAGGAACGCACAATGTCAGAAGATAACCTCATCCCGCCGATGCGCTGCCGTCACGCACGCAAAGCTGTCCAAGAGATCGACGCCTGCATGTTCAGCGGTGATTCGTTTATCAACGACAAGGACGCCTGCGATCATCTGGAATTCTATATCCAACGCTGGCAGCGCGGGATCAACGGCTTCCGTCGCGACATGGCGAAGGCAGAAATGAACGCCAACGTCGGACACGGGCTCGACGAGCATTGGGACAACACCGATGATGGAGCGTGATAAAGACACCGTTCCGACAACACCCCCTCACGGGGGACCTACATCAGAGGACTATATTTGTGCTCGATGTGGTGACAACCTAACAGGCTGCGCCCTGTGTGCCGGAAGTCTCCGACACGAACGTGTTGGTGCAGCAGTGGTAAAGTCACACATCGAGAGCAGATATGTCCCAGAGTTTTGACGATACCAGCAAGAAGATCACAGCCCTGTGACTATGCCTGTCTACGCAGGGGCACCTGCGACAGAATTCCGAGTAAAGAAAAATCGGTACCAAACGAAAAAAGTTGTTGACATATCGAGAATCACTCTGTAAGACTTATCACATCAAGACCCGCTGACGCGGGCATCTACCAACCTCGAAAGGAGGATAACATGATACGATTTATGCAGACCTCCCCGCGAGGTTATCAGAATACCAAGCGAATGGATCAACATGATCCTATGAGTGCGCGACCTTCGGTCTATCCGAAGAAGACACGAGAGATTCAGGCGGAACTCTGTTCTGCCCTCGGCTCAAAAAGCTAAGAGCCCTCTCGAACAGATTTCCGCCTTTGTGAACAAACACGGGGCGTTGGTCTAGCGGTCTAGGACGCTGCACTTTCAATGCGGAGGACACGGGTTCGAATCCCGTACGCCCTACCAGAATTTCGTCGGTATTTGGTACAAACCAATCACCAAAGTCTTAATCGGTAACAAGACAGGCTCGACAGTTCTATAGTCCCGCCTGACGCGTTCACCCCCAAATTCATATCTTGCGTGACCTATGGTCAGTCAGATGGAAAACTCCATCTTGCGCGTCCGCTGAGGAAATGCTAGATATGATTCGTGCAGAGAATGCTTTCTTAGTTCGTCTCGACCCCGTCAGGGGTCAGCTTGCAAGTTACGCTGATCCTGTGCCGGTGATTCTGACGCTAAACCCGTCAAAATGACCACGCTCTTTGACATTGCTAGAGTTCTGGACACCCGAACGGGTGCGCATCGAACAGGTAAGGATCACCGATGGTCCGATTCCGATGACCGGTGTGTTTATTTGTGTAGGTAGTGAGGCTGGTGCTCACATCGGTTTGAAAAACCGAAAACGGAGGTTCGATCCCTCCCCTACACACCAAATACAGACAAAAAACTTGTTGACACCCTGACGGGTGATTGATAAGTGTGTCTTCATGAAGTTTTCGCTGTGTAGCGAGGTTCAGTTACCGGGTTTTATTCCTTTCTCCCGGCGACCGGCATGGTGCGGCCACAGACCGTGTTATGTGAGCAACGTTTCGATACAAGGCTCACCTCGCTGCACTGCAAAAACTTCCAGTGTGTAAGCACTGCAAAAACTTTGGACTGTAGCATAGAAGTAATGCGGGGTCTCGTATGAGAGGCTCAGATGCGTTTGGGCGCAATACCACGCTAGTCCACCAATAACATGGCGTCCGAGCATGGTGCTCAGTGCTGGCTCATATCCGGCAACAGCCCGGATCGTTACCGGGGGACGCTACCATAAGAATAACGAGCTTTCGTCTAGTAGTAGGACGCCGGGGTCTACTCGGAAACGCGCGGTGCGATCCCCGCAGGCTCGGCCAAGATTGGTAAGTAGCTCAGACAGAGTGCCGGTTGTCTACCGGAGGACGTGGACCCTCGAAGTTGATGCAAGAGTGATCATAGGGCATCGACGGGATTAGGGTGGAGGCTATCGCTTGTGTTGCAACGCAAGTACACGCTTCTAGGCCCCACCTTGCCATGCCAGTAACCAAGCTTCGCCCGATAGGGACCGAAAATTGTAGTAGGTCCCGAACCTGAGTTTGGTATATCACGGGGACAGCCGGAGAGACGGCAACAAAATCTTATTGGGTGCTGCGTAATAGCCGCCCCATCGCATATACCGAACACAGGGTGGTTCTTGTCGTCTCTATGTAATGCGTCTCGGCGGTGGCTCCGTAGCTTAAAAGCCACACCCTGCCTACGGGGTTTAGTGGCGTGGTCGGACACCCACGGTATCAGCCTAACCAGCAGTCCAGTTATTCAGGAGCAGCGAGGAACGTCATCCTCAACCGGTGCGGTGCAGAGATAGCCGCGTGCGTGTGCAATAAGTCAACCACGTTACAATCCGCGCCTTCGGGTCTGGAACGTACAACGGTTACCCACCCACGCAACACCGCCGCAAGCGTCACCAAGCCAAACGGTACGAACTGGCGTGACTTTTCTGGGAGTTTGAGAGTAAACCCTCCCACCTAATTTTTGACGTGATGTCCGAATGGCTAGGTACCGGATTGCAACCCCGGCTACGGTGGGTTCGATTCCCCCTCGCGTCTCCAAAAACAAAAACGGACGCAGGGCCTGCACCCGTAAGTCGGACGCCGTCATTTGATGGACAGATCGCGCTTTTAATGATACAATGGGGAGATACACTCATGGAATGTTGTTTTGCGCTTTATTCTGTTCCTTACTGCCGCATTTTTTATGCTGGCGACACCAACGCATGCTGCTAAGTGTGCGTCTGGTGATAGTATGAAAGCGCTCCTAGAGCAACGACACGAAGAACCAATACGACGCGGGTTGAAAGATCAAAACTCCTTGATGGAGTGGTGGGAGAGCCCAGAAGGCAATTTCACAATCGTCCAGCGTCTGTCCAACGGCCAATTTTGCGAGATAGTGCGAGGGGCCTACGGACATGAAGTAATAGCGCCCCCGGCAGAGCCGGAAGGTGATCCAACGTAACATCAGTGTGTAGCTCAGTTGGAAGAGTGCTCCCCTCGGACGGGAGAGGCCGGAGGTTCGCGCCCTCTCACACTGACCAATAACCAAGGTGTAACTCAGTATCCCAGAGTGCTCCGGCGTGAAACCGGAGAAGGCGTGGGTTGGAATCCCGCCACCTTGACCAAACAACGTGCGGGGCGTCCCCAATGCGGGGGCCTTTGCTGACACTGCCCACGGGTAAGACGCACTGCCGCACCATAATCCAGCGACTTTGGGGTAGCTCTCCAAGGTTGTGTCCGCACCATCATGAAGCCGGGAGGCTAAGCGGTCGGAGTAGCTTGTAGTGTACTGGTAGCACGCCCCCTTTCAAACGGGGGAGGATCGAGGTTCGATTCCTTGGTGAGCGAAAAGAATTCAATCGGTGGGCTGTAACCGCCAACCCTTCGGGGAGGTGAGAAGCACAAAGCGCTTCTCTGACAAAGCGCAGCACAATTTTTTTGAACTGTTTTGCATTTTCTTGTTGACACCAGTTAGCAGGTTCTGTAGAACTCAGGAACTCCTTCGGGAGTAGGGCCGCATCGGGTCCTTGAGAATAAGTCTGGTGACAGACCCAAAAGGTTTCCTCCCAAGGGGCCTGCCGGAAACGGTTCATCTATGCAAGCCTAGATCGACAATGCCGGTTTCCCCGTAGCGTTGTTCGTCCGTTCCACAATAGCGGGCGATAGTCGGTAAATCTGGGTGTTAGGTCCGAAAGGATATCGAAGTCCCCAAAAGGGATGGAGAAAAGCGGTTTGGCGACTGCACCTATCACATGCCAACCAGATGAGCGATGATGATCAATAGGTAGGGTTCAAGTCTGACTGTTCGCGCAGAAGGGCAAGAGTCCAGTGTAAGAGGTGAGGGGCCGATAAGGCCCGGAAGCTTGAAGCATCGTTGATTAGGCCGCAAGCCGAAAGATATTGAGGCGTGTTGTATTCTGTCGGTAACAACTGATGGAGCAATGGGACCAGCACGTGTCGGGGAAATCGTTAGCTCAGTGGAGAGCAACTGCGCATGAAGCAGTCGGTCGCAGAGTCAAATCTGCACGATATGAAAAGCACAAGACTGGTCCGGTGCTGTGTGAAAGATGGTTAACACCACACCCTTCGGGGAATGTGGTCGGCACTAGCTCGCAAGGCGAAGGTCGTTGTTTGAAAGATAGTCGTAATCTCTTAGCGGAGACTAGCTGAGGTAACACTCAGACGGAAGGACTTCGGATGAATAGCACAGCATGACAGGTCTACCGCATGACCTTAAAAACTGCACCATCGCGATCTACGTAGGGAAACCGTGTACGTGGACAAGAAGGCTAACGACCGCTTAGCAGGCGGAAGGTAAGGCCCTCGAAAGGATCGCACTGAGGCCTAAGTCTAGGGCTGACCTAATCACTGCCCCGCTCGCTGCGAGCGACCGGGGACTACGGCAAAATGCGCTCAGAGGCGCATGCGGTGCCAGCGCGTAGGGCTCAACGGAGGGAGGGGCTAGGCATCGATCTAATTCAGTTTTGCGGGATGGAGAAGCAGCTATCTCGGCGTCCTCATAAGGCGCAGGCCGCAGGTGCAAGTCCTGCTCCCGCAACCAAACTTCCGTGCTCGCAAGGCTATAGGCCTGAGAGGAAATGCAGATCGTAAGATCGGTAGGGCGCGCAGTTTTTGCCGCTTGAAGTGGGTTCAAGTCCCACCACGGTAGACCAAATACGTCGAGGTAGCTCAGCAGTAGAGCGTCACCCTAACCCGGTGAAGGGCGGTAAAGCGATGACTGATCGGCGTTTCGGAGGTTGTACTACCGAAAGACGTTCGCTTTAAGGTGCAAATCCTCCCCTCGGCACCATAATAGCAACCGAAAATGGTTGCATTCCCCAAAAGCAAGCGATATAGGTTGCGCTGTCAATTCAGGTTGTACAGTGTTCGTGGTAGCATTAACGAGGCCACGTTTTCTGGGGCCGGACCTTGGTGTGAAACTGATCATGCACCATAGAGCCCGCCGATTTGTTCACACTAGGGCCAAGACCCGGTCAGTCGCGGGGGCGAGGCTTAGGCACCTGAATATAACCCCTGCCGTGTCCTTGGACGGTTGTGTGCTGCGCATCGCGCGCCCGATACACCGGCATTCTGGCACGAGCTAAGGGTAGCACGTCAGGGGTTGGCACCAAACGCGAATCAGCGTAAGTATTACGAACGAAACACACGTATATCTTCAATTCGGAAGACATTTCTGGACTCGGGGGCGGTACCCGACAGGTCCACCACAAACAGTCACGGCGGGCAGGCGCTCCGGTTTGCTGGCACAAGCGAAGCCGAAGGATGCCAGTCCTTCATGCGGACCTCGACTGTTTTTGATGGGCCTGAAATAGGATCGACAGGATGGATATGATGAGCGGCGTGTCGGGTTGGCCTAAACGTTATCTGGGCAAGAACGCAAGTTCGAAAATACTAAATGCAGCAAACGTAAATGCAGCACCTGCTGAAATGGCTCTCGCAGCCTAACCAGTGAGGGGGTCCGGGGGGAACCTAGCAACAGAATCCCTCAACTAATAGGCCCGGCGGGAGCCCGCGTAGCAAATCCCGCCCCTAATTGAATGGTTCCGGCCCCTATGACCGGATGGTGGAGGCATAAAACACTTGTTTTGTTCCCTAATTTGGGGCACAGTGCGCAAACACTGTGACATCAGCTTTTATAGGAGACAGAATGCCTAAATTGAAAGTCTTAGACCTTTTCAGCGGTATCGGCGGTTTCACCACCGGCCTTGAGCGGACAGGTTACTTCGAAACCACCGCTTTCTGTGAGATTGAGGAACCATGCCAAAAAGTTCTAAAGAAGAATTGGCCTGATGTACCAATTTATACCGACATCACAAAATTAACCGGAGACACTCTTAAGGCGGATGGTATTACACCTGACATGCTGACGGGCGGGTTCCCATGCCAAGACATTAGTATTGGTAGTAAGACAGGAGATGGATTAGATGGCGCGAGATCAGGACTGTGGTTCGAATACAAACGACTTATTGATGAGATTGGTCCTAGGTTCGCCCTCGTGGAAAACGTTTTCACCCTCCAATCCAGAGGACTTGACAGAATACTCTGGGACTTGGCCGAAATCGGGTACGATGCGACTTGGACCATGTTCGACAGCCAATATTTCGACTACCCGCAACGACGACGTCGTCTTTACATTTTGGCCGTCCGCGACGGAATATCCGATGGTGTTGAAGTCTTCGACGCTGACCAGCGTTCTGGACCAGACACCCCCATCGGGTTCGATACTTTCACCGAAAGCCGCTTACGGGCAATTGAGACGGGGAATGGTGAGCGGGAAGGCATTGCCTACTTTACTCGACAACGCTCTGATGAATACGCTAACAACGGAGTTGCGAGCACAATTACAAAACGAGATTACAAGCAGTTCACAGACATAGTCGTGCACCCTGACGGGACCGCTCGCCGCATTATGCCACATGAGCGCTTGCGTGTTCACGGGTTTCCTGATACACACTTCGATGACACTGGACTGACCAAGTCCCACCAATTTGAGTGGAACGGTATGTCAACACAGGTTATTGAACATATTGGGAGACAGATACATGGAAAACTCGTTCACGTTTGAGAACTTCGAAGCGTTTGATAACCATATCAACGCTTCGATACCCACGCTAAGTGAATTAGATGTTCTGGTTAAGACCTTATCCTACGATCTGGCGCAAGAAGGCACTTATGTCGTTGACGTGGGGTGCAGCACAGGACGAGTCTTGAGGGGCATGCGCCACAGAAAGAATGTCAACTATCTTGGCATAGATCGGGATATGGAGATTGAGCCAAGCACAGCAGTAGAGTTTAGACGTGTGGACATTCTCGATACAGAGGTACCAGATGCTAGTGTAATCATCGCAATGTTCACGTTGCAGTTCTTACCACCGCACCAGCGGGGAGAAGTCTTGGAGACGCTGCACGGGGCCCTCGTGCGCGGGGGCGTGTTAATCCTAGCGGAGAAGACACACGCAGACAATCCACGCATTGACACGATCAACCAATCCACACTGATGCGACATAAAACGAAGAGCTTCACTGGCGAAGAGATTGTAACCAAGCAGATGGGCATATCACCTATAATGCACTTGCGTACCGAGACCGAACTGTTTAAAGAGTTGGATATGTTCGACAGTGTTTCTACCTTTTGGGCATGGGGTGGCTTTAGAGCCGTAATTGCAACGAAGGATTGAAATATGACACAGATTTTAAATGTATCGCTGGGTCACGCCTTTAAGGCACAAACACAGCAGATTCGGATACAGATTACAAAAAACCGTGATTATTTGATGAAAATTCGTTCTGGTGAGGTCGAAATGGACGCCGTTTTGGACTTTTTTGACGAAAAATTGTCGATTCTGGAAGGAATCGGGGAAGATTCGGCCCTAGCGCCGGAGCCCGACCAAGAATGGATTGACAGCTTCGTCATGGAGCAGTATGAGAAGATTGTTCGCGCCTGACGGCGCGGAGACGGAGCACACGCAGCCTGCGCGGGACGGCAGGCCTTGTAAGCGCGGATAATGTCCGAAGCACCCCACAAAATTCCGCTGAGTATGGTGTAAAGGTGGCAAGCTCCGTTGTGAACGGAGAGGACGAGGTTCGATTCCTCTACTCAGTACCAAGTTTGGGTGGTTTCAGCGGATGGTCTCCGTAAGCCGGTTGTAACCCGGTTCTGTAACAGGGCGAGGTTCGATTCCTCAACCACCCACCAATCACCCTTGCAAAAGGGCAAATCGTATGGCATAGTCGCGCAATGGACCAGATTGAAATCTTTGAGCTACAAGGCTACGTTGTTGAAGCATCGGCGGTCAACTTCGAATTCGCTGTGTTAACTACAGAGATTCGTCCTTACATAATCCAACAAGCGACCTCGAAACAAGCGGTGTTTTTGTCGGAATTGCGCGTTTACGCAATAGGTTATGGTGGACCTCTGTCCGGGGTCGCGTTGAACGCCACACAGGTCTACGTAATTGACCACGATCCATTTTCGGGCGGAATGGCTGGAAACAACACAGCAAAAACCGGCCCAACGTACCGACGCCCCGGTGTCGTGGTTACTTCCCACCACGTCTATACAATAGAACCTGATCCCGGCAGCGCCGCGCTAAAAAGTGCGATCACGCGTAAAAGCGATGGGTTGCATCACAGTGCAACAACCGTATACACCATAGAGATACCGTAAGGAGCCACCATGGCGATCATCAAATTTGTCAACGATCCAGCGGACTTTACCGTGAACACCGGTTCGGAGAGCACCCTAAGCCCCTACTTCACTGACACACGCGTCCGTGGGTGGGTGTTTGGTTATACCGACGCTATGGTGTTCGACTTCCCACAAGAGCCCGGAACCGACCTGTGGATGCACTTCACAATAGGTTATTCTAACTCAAGCATACTTTGGCAAGAGACCGACCACCTTCGAATCGAGGACTTCAACGGAACGTTGGTGGCAAGCTCTGATATTCAACCCGGTTTCATTGACTGGAACTTTTTCGCAGACACGACGTCCTCCATCACTTATAGAACTATCGCGGACGCTCGTCTCATCATGGACTTGCACTTTGTGCGCAATGGCACAACGGACATCAGCATGACCGTTTACGTGAACGGCACGTTCCAAGGAACGATGACAGGCGCAAACTCAGCGAACAAAGGGTTGCCGACAAACCTCTCGATGACCAACCTCGATAGCACCAGCGGCAATGGTACCCTTTATTGGGGAGAATGTGTTATCGCGAATGAGGACACACGCGGTTGGCGTATGTACCAATTGCGTCCCACAGCTTTTGGTGTTAACCAGCAATGGGTCGGTGACGCCACCTCCGTTGTTGATGGGTCACTCCTGACGGGTATCTCTACGGACGTACTGAATGGGCGCACTTCTTTTGGTCTGTCGCGAATTGAGTATATCGCAGATACCGCCCTTATCGACAGAATTGCTGTCCAAACGTATGGACAACGCGGTGCATCTGGACTGACCTCATTCAACCACTATTTCAGATATGAAGGCGGAACAATCGTAGATGACGCCGACATCGTGTTGGGACTGACGGCGGACATGTACATTGATGAGTACACCACCAACCCGAATACCGCAGGAGCGTGGGCTGCGGCGGACATTCAGGGTCTCCAACTCGGCGTCCGCGCGCGTACGTAAGGAAGAGCTATGGCTATCCTCAAATTCCTTTGTGAAGTAGAAGACTTCGATCTGATGGATGCGTCCGTCCATACGGATGCCTCCTATATTGATACGACACGCGTGGAGTACGGATTTTCCTACAGTACCGGCAGAGGTCTATCAGCTTCTTGGCCTGCCCCGGTGGGCAGTGAGGTGTGGCTCCACTGGCGTCACGGTCAGACGACTACGTCCGGCGTTTGGGACGACTTCGGAGTACCGCTATTTTTGGATGCTGACGGAAACCAAGTCATGCGTATGGACATCACCGATGGCGTCGTACGGTGGAACATTAACGGCGATACAACGGCGGTAGCGTCCTACGCAGCAACAGCCGGTTCTTCCCTAACATACGACGTCCAATTCATAAAAAATGGAACCACCAGCCTGACGATGAACGTTTGGGTAAATGGTGTGCAGCGTGTAACCTCTCTTTCGGTGGCGAATGCGCGTGACAACGGTGTGCCGGTTTGTTTCCACATGACATTTACAGACATCTCCTCTCAGGGCACGATTGTGTGGTCCGAAGGCGTGGTTGCGGACGAAGATACGCGCGGATGGCGTCTACGCCAACACCGCACAACGGCCTACAGCACATTCGACGAGTGGGACGGGTCTGCGGACGTACCAGCCGGTGATGTAAGAAAATCTACAGGAATAACCACGAACACCAACGACGACCGCGTATCGTACGATCTGTCTAATCTGGCGGATATACCGACCTTGGCGACCATCGACCGTGTGTGTGTCCAAAGCACCCTCATAAGAGGATCGGCGGGGTTGGCTAATTTCAACCACTTCTTTAGATACGACACAGGACCAACAGTCATACACGACGCCAACGTAGCGGTAGGGACAACCCTCCAAGAGTTCATATCCGAATATCCAACGAGCCCTGACACAGGTGTGGCGTGGACCGATACGGAAATGCAGTTGCTTCAAGTAGGCGTGAGAGGCAGAACCTAAATGGCAATTTTGAAGTTCATAAATTCTGTAAACGACTTTGACAACGATGGTTTATTTTTGGATTTTGGCGGCATCACGGACATCACACGTCTGGATAATGGATACTTTTGGGACAAAAACGAAAGCCTCGCGGCATCATGGCCCGAGCCGGTTGGAAGCACGGTTTGGGTTCACTTTCGTTTTCTACAAAGCCGAAATGCCACCAGTTGGGATGACTTCGGAATCTTTAGATTCTATGACGCTGATAACAATCTTGTAATGTCCTTGGACATAACAGACCAGTTGAATAATTGGTATGTACACGGAGATTCGTCGGGGTTGGCGTCTACTGTTGCTGGTTACAGCCTACCGCATACCATCGACCTAGAGTTTGTCAAGAATGGCACGACAGATTTGACCCTGACCGTCTACTATGACGGAATGCAAAGAGCTACGGTCACAGTCACCAACGCTGTTGACAGAGGTGTTCCGGTTTCGTTCAACACAGTAAACGTCGATCTAGACCCAGGCACTTGCTATATGTCCGAAATGGTCATTGCAGATGAGGACACGCGAGGTTGGCGTCTACGCCAACACAGCCCCATTTCTCACGGAAAGAAGCGTGATTGGGAAGGCCCTGTAACGGGAGTGATCGATAACCGAAAAAACACAGGGATATACTCCGATACACTGGATGCGCAAGCCGCGTTCGGTATAGCGCGAACCAAGGATGTCCCGACAGGGGTTATCGTGGAAAAGGTGGTCCAACAGAGTTCGCTTATGCGCGGAGCAACCGGCCTTGCCAGTTTCAATCACTTTTTTGAGTGGGAGAGCAACACGGTCGTGAACAGCGCGGACGTCGCGGTGGCGCTGGACCAGCGAAACTACATAACCGAACACCCAACGAGCCCAGACACGACTGTTGGGTGGGTATCGAGCGAATTTCCAAGCCTTCAATCAGGCGTGCGAGCAAGAACTTAACCAAGGAGACCACTATGTCAATGGACAGCGAAGAAATGGAAATGTTCACAGGAAAGATGCTTAAAGACAAGCTCTCGAATATGGGCGCTGACGAGCTTCCGATCAAAGTGAACACGTACGACGGCGCGCCTATCACAATCTGGACGGCCCGTAAGCACGTCGTCACCGACGAAGAAGGCAAGATCGTTGACGCCTACATCGTTCTTAACGGTTGACACTGCTTCCCATAAATGCTAACTGGCGTATATGGGAAAAAGATCATCATTTGAGAAGCGCGCACGCGACTATTACCCGACCCCCTTGGAGGCGGTAACACCGCTCGCGCCACATCTTCCAGAGATTTACAATTTCTGGGAACCTTGCGCGGGCGACGGACGCCTTGTGCTACATCTAAAGCACATAGGCGGCACAGTCGCCGGGGCCACTGACGTGGCCTTTCCAGAAGATGATCCGCTTCAATATCCAGTAGGATTGAAGGACGCGTTCGACCTGACCGAGTACGACATGGTCGATGTGGACTACATCATAACGAACCCGCCGTGGAGCCGAGACAAGAAGTCGGATTACATCTTGCACAAGATGATCGAGCACTTCGCCAATCTCCGCCCCACATGGCTTCTCTTCGACGCAGATTGGGCTCACACCCTACAAGCCAGACCATATCTGGAAAGATACTGCACAGATATCGTGTCCGTTGGTCGCGTGTCGTGGGAGCAGAACGGGACATCAGGCAAGGATAACTGCGCGTGGTACAAGTTCACGAAAGAAAAGACCGAGAGACATGTGGATTTCTGGGCACGCGGCGTGATCCCGTCAGTGATCTGATCACGGCGATCCGGGACAGCTTCCAAGATTCGGTTGCCCTGTACATGCGGGGCGGTTGTTTCGAGTTTTACAAGATACTTAAAGCAGCCTTCCCACAGGCTGAGCCCTACTACGACGAGGTAGACGGGCACGTGTACACGCTCATCGATGGAAAGTTTTACGACATAAGAGGACGTAGATACTTGAAAGACGATGAAACATCACCTATGATGGAAAACACGAGATTGATGAAAGACGCTCATCGATGGATCGGACGCACCAAGTTTCGCTTGGCGCGTATGATCACTGACGAATGAGCCCGGTTAGCTCACTGGTAGAGCGGGGTCTTTACACGTCCTGACAGAACTGGTTCGATTCCAGTACCGGGTACCAATATGCGCGCTTAGCTCAGCGGTAGAGCACCTCCTTGACATGGAGAAGGTCAGTGGTTCAATCCCACTAGCACGCACCAAGTTTACGGGCTGTTAGCTCAGTTGGGAGAGCAGTTGCTTTGCAAGCATCAGGTCGTCGGTTCGAGCCCGACACGGTCCACCAATATCCCTATATGGGGCACGCAATGGGGTTGCGGGCTATCCTTGCAAGATGGCTGACATCGGGTTCGATTCCCGAGTGCTCCACCAAGAATGTTCTGACGTGGCAGAGTGGTAATGCACCCGGCTGTTAACCGGTAGTCTAGCAATAGCGTAGGTTCGATCCCTACCGTCAGAGCCAAACCTAAAAGCGCGAAAGTGCTTGACACCCGCCTCAGAAAAGCCTAAGTATGAGGTGTTAGAAGAAAAGATCGGGGTTTGCCTCCGTTTGACCCGGTCTCCACTCTTCGTTTCGGTGGCAGTTTGCGAGGGTCTGCCCGTAAAAACCCTCGCCTTAATTTAGAGAGACGCATGGAAAAAGAGCACCCATATTGCCCAACATGCGGCCAACCTACTACATTCCGAACGAGCCCTGAATGGCTGCTTGGACACTGGAATGGAAAGTTTGTCGGCATGCTCGCGGCGCTGATTGAATCGCGCAGACAACGACGAGGGCTCAGCATGGACGAAATGGTCCGTGCAGCCTACTTGAACCACAAGGCTCCGATGCCTGCCAGCCCTATAGGCAGTATTCGGGTTCTACTTACGACCAACCGCAAAAAGCTCAAAAAGCTTGGTTGGGAAATTCTAGGCCCTTCCGTAACAAAAAACGGATTTTGGCTTGTACCTGTAGAGGATGCCTGATATGAAACGAACTGACGAGATTCGCCACCCGGCGTCCAAAGGTGAGACCTAGCGCGACACGTGACGCGTGTTGATGGTCGAACAGGGGACGAGGGGAAGCAGCGCCGAACCTCGTCCTTACTTTATGCGCCGGTAGCTGAGTTGGTTTAGCGGGGGGCTCTTAATCCCTGTCATACGTGGGTTCGAACCCCACCCGGCACACCAAAAAACAAAAGGAAGTCTGATGGGACTTGTAGCAGTTCTAGCATTTTGCGCCTTGACATCGGCGGGACCGAATGCTCCAATACCTCCATACGAATGTGTGTGGATCGAGAACAACGAAGTCGAGTTTCAGACGCAGACAGCATGCGCCATCGAGGTGATGCGCCTGCGAGACGATCCGATCATCCGCTTGAATGCGGAAACCATGCTTGCCGACATCATGGGCGAGAAACAACCTAAGCTGAATTGGTACATATGGTGCCATCCAGCAGAAGACTTGAAGAATTTTTATCGACACTTCGGTGTCGGCGATCTAGGGGACATCCCCGAAGACGCATAAATGCGGGTGTACTCGTCTGGGACGAGAAGGCGCTGTCTACGCCTTGAGGCGGGTTCGATCCCCGTCACCCGCGCCAAATTTAGGAGACCGCCATGATTGTACTAATCACTGGCGGGCGCGATTACCGCCGCGAAAAGGAAATGTGGGCGGTACTTGATCGCCTGCACCAAGAACGCAACTTCACCTACCTCGTCCACGGAGACGCCCGTGGAGCCGATCAAATGTCCCACCGTTGGGCGAAGCAGCGCGGCGTACAACCGGTCGCCTGTGAGGCTCTCTGGGGCTTCTACGGCGACAAGGTGGCTGGTACCAAGCGCAACAAGATGATGTATGACTTCTCACGTCCTGATCTGGTCGTCGCCTTCTCTGGCGGAACCGGAACAGCAAACATGATGAAGATCGCGACGGACGGCGACACAGAGGTTATCGACGTAGAGTTGATTGATCTTGACAAGCCAGACCGAATCGTCGGATACAACAGATAACGCTTTCGTAGCTCAACTGGATAGAGCGCCTGCCTACGAAGCAGGAGGTTACAGGTTCGAGTCCTGTCGAGAGCACCAATCGGGTTCAAATCCCGTTACGCGTTCAGAAGTTGTTGAACAAGTACCATGACAAAGCGATTACGCCGAGCATGGTCCAGCAGTGGATGAACATAGAGTAAGCGGGTATGGTGTTTAACGGCAGCATATTTGGTTTCCAACCAACAGGTGAAGGGTTCGAATCCCTCTACCCGCTCCAATATCGGTTACGCACCGCCTGTCTTCGAGCAGGTGGGGGGACATGGAGGTCTCCTGATAAAAAGCGTCTATTTGCGGGTGTAGCATAAAGGTAATGCACTTGGTTGCCAATCAAGTGAAGAGGGATCGTTCCCCTCCATCCGCTCCAAGTTTCTAGTTCCGAGGCCAAAAGGTGAGGCGCACGCCTGATTAGCGTGACTATGGGGTTCGATACCCTACGGAACTACCAATACACGTGCTCGTGGTGGAATGGCAGACACGCTATCTTGAGGGGGTAGTGCCCTAACGGGCGTGAGGGTTCGAGTCCCTCCGAGCACACCAGAATATGCCCTTGCGACGTAAATGGAATAGCGTACCACCCTTAGAAGGTGGGTTTTGTAGGTTCGAATCCTATCAGGGGTACCAAACACGCGCTGGCGACGTAAATGGAATAGCGTACCACTCTCAAACAGTGGGTTTTGTGGGTTCGAATCCCATCCGGCGCACCAGACATGGAAGGTTAACCGTACAGGTGTGCGAGACGCATTCGAAATGCGTACGTAGCATTGCTCTGGGGATCGTGCCCTCAGCCTTCCGCCAACATGCTCTTGTAGCTTAGCGGTCTAAAGCTGCCCTCTCATAAAGGGTAGATCGTGGGTTCGAATCCTACCGGGAGCACCAATTGGAAGGTTAACTGCACGGGTGTGCAGGCCCGCTTTGAAAGCGGTACGGAGCATTGCTCTGGGGATCGTGCCCTCAGCCTTCCGCCAACATGCTCTTGTAGCTTAGCGGTCTAAAGCTGCCCTCTCATAAAGGGTAGATCGTGGGTTCGAATCCTACCTCTCCAGCCAATATTGGGAAGTAGCTTAATTGGTAAAGCCCTTGACTTTGATTCAAGTGAGTGCAGGTTCGAGTCCTGCCTTCCCAACCAACCTGTTTTTTACGAATACAGGCTTTTTTGCCTGTAATGTGCGCCGGTAGCTCAGTGGTCAGAGCAGGGGGCTTTTAATCCTTGTGACGTGGGTTCGAATCCCACCCGGCACACCAAAATTCTTGACATCTGTCAGAATCGTGGTACTCATAGATGTATCACATGTAGGGGTGCGCCGACGTTGGAGAGTCGGGCTTGTCTCCAAAACAAGTTCTCGTGAGAGATTAGTGGGTTCGAGTCCCTCCACCCTTGCCAAACATGAGGCCCGTAATGGTCGCGTCCCCTTGCGTCAAAACATGCCGTATCGATCCCAAATCCATGCTTTGCGTGGGCTGTGGACGCACCCTAGACGAAATTCAGAAATGGCTAAAAATGCCGGAAAAGGACAAGCGACACACGCTTGACCTTATTGCTGAACGCCGTCGCGGCGGCAAGCCAATGATCCCGCCCCTGTAGCTCAATGGTAGAGCGCTGCCGTGGTAAGGCAGATACAAGAGTTCGATTCTCTTCGGGGGCACCATAACAGAAAGGAGTTTAGCTATGTAGGTATTCACAGGAGACCTAATATGGCAAACCACAAAAGAAAGCGACCACGCGCTCTAGCAAGCGCCGGTAGCTGCAACGATGTATCCAGAGAAATGAAAAAGCGCGGACTTGAATGGCGCTGGTACCAAAACACACCGACCTCTCACCACATCGTCTTTCACCACCGCCCAAAGCGCCGCGAAGTAAAGCGCCTTGAGCAACTTATCGTAAAGGGCGCAGACCCTGACGATATCGCGTGGCCTGTTGCTCGCAAGCCTCACGTCTACTATTGGTAATCAATTGGAAGGTAAACCGTACGGGTGTGCGGGGCTGGTTGCTAACCAGTACGGAGCTTAGCTCTGAGGATCGTGCCCTCTGCCTTCCGCCAAAAAATAAGGAAGTACCTATGACACTTGCTGTAAAAGCTGACACTTTCCAAGACGCTGTTTTCGAAGCCCGCGCTTATGAACGTCTTGGATCGCTGGACGATAAAGTCATGGAGGACATCGCGTTTGATTACAACGTCGATGTCGTGGAGCTTCGAAAGGCAGTCTTCGATGACTGACGAGAACAACCTAAAATGTCCCCGCTGCGGCGGGGACATGCTTGACGGGATACCCGGCGACGTATACTGTCCAAAGGATGCGTGTTTCAAAGCGGACACGCAGGATGCAATTCGCGCCGTAAAGGCGATGCGTGAACGCGAAGAGCGCAAGCTGTATGAGACACTCAAGGACAAGTATGGATAGGAGGACCCGATGGACCCAAGAATGTATGTGCTGATGCGGACAGACCTCGCGTCAATGAACTCCGGTAAAGGGATGGCCCATAGCCACCATGCCGGTATGGTGTTCTCCAACGACATGTGGAAGCGCCTCCAAACTGGTGAAAAAATGCCGAAAGGCTTGATGGAATGGCAGAAGCAGACCGAACAAGGTTTCGGAACAACGCTGACGCTTGACGTACCGGATGAAACCACCATGCTGCGACTTGTTGATGTCGCGCTAATGGCAGGATACACCGCCAACATCGTTCTCGATCCAACCTATCCGGTTACGGATGGGAAGGTTACACATTTGCTGCCGGTCTACACCTGCGCTTATGTGTTTTCACCGGACGGGAGCCCATGGTTCCTGTCTACCTTGCCACTACACCCGTAGAGGCCCGATCCGCAGAGAGAAGGAGGCAGCGACATGCTACCAGAACGCAAGGTCGAACAAATCCGCGAAGTCTTAAAGACGGCATCGCCTCTATCTCGCGTGTACATCGGTTGCGACTCAAACCGTTTCCGTGACAAGCAAGATATCTGGCATGCGTCCTACACGACAGCGGTCGTCATTCACCGCATCGACGAAGAAGGTATTGGCCGTGGAGCGAAGGTGTTCACTTTCACCGACCGCGCGCAAGACTACGACCAAAAGATGGGTCGTCCGATGATGCGAATGATGAACGAAGCGTACCGCACAGCGGAAGCGTATCAACAACTTGAGGAAGACCTCCTTGAGTTCGACGTGGAAGTCCACTTGGACATCAATGATGACCCCAAGCACGGCTCTAACGTGGCACGCAGCGCGGCTGTAGGATACCTTACCGGTGTCACTGGTCGCCCGGTCATGACGAAGCCCGACGCCTTCGCAGCATCCTTTGTTGCAGACCACGGCGTTCGCGGTAAGTTTGATCGTGTCGCGCGTACCCATGCGGGTACACGTCTCGCAAGCTAACAACGGGGCCGCTGACGCGGCCTCGTCACAATGTGTCATATATGACCCGTAACCCCGCTTTAGGGGGCAATAAATCGCCATGATTTCGCTGCATAGCAGCATTGCAGCCTTCCGGGGTTGTGCAGTTGCAGCATTTATTTTAACTTACGCGTATATGAAATACGCGAAAGTTGGAAAGACAATGTTTAAGTACCTCGAACTTCTGGCGAAGAGACGCCAAACACGACGCGAACTGTATTCACTTAGCGACCGCGAATTGGCGGACATTGGGATCAGTCGTTACGACATCGAACAGATCGTGGCAGACACGGTCGTATACTAACGCTCCCGCTGGTGGTATACCAAGCAAGGTCTTCTAAGCCGACGCACGAAGGTTCGATTCCTTCCGGGAGCACCAACATGCTGGCGTAGCTCAGTCGGTAGAGCGCTCGCCTCGTAAGCGAGAGGTCGCGAGTTCGATCCCCGCCGCCAGCACCAACACGTTCGTGTCGGAGACCTCCGGCACCATTGTGTCTTGCATAATGTAATTCTGCATGGTAAGGTGCCATCACCGGTAAAACAAACATCCATGGAGTACACACAATGACCACGAAGACACTTGCTGTCGCCCTTAGCGCAGACGGCAACACAGCGTCCGTACAGGTCGAAGGCGGGCAATACCTTATTGCTGTCAACGGCACGTTTGGTGGCGGCACTTTGCAGTTGAAGGCCAACATCGGCCCTGTTGCAGGCGTACCGATCACAGGCGCGGCGTACACTGCCGAAGGCGCAGAAGTTGTATGGCTCCCGGCCTGCACTGTGTTCTTCACACTGTCCGGGGCTACAACCCCAAGCGTCAACGCAGCGATTGCTGAACTATCCACGAAGATCGACTGATGTTCACAGTACCCGCAACGCGTCTAGCCACTGAAAGCCAACCGATACTGCGTAGCGCAGTCTCGGCGGCGCTCAATCAGTTGGTATACAAAGGTGGGTTCTTCCTAGCGTCTGCGGCATTCGCTGTAGGCAATTGGACACTCACCAACCCGGCTACAGCCGGTGATCTTTTGGTGACCATTAGCTCACTGCCGACATCTTTCGGTACCATTACCGATATCGAGTATCGTCTCGACGGCGGTGCGTGGGTATCCAGCGGTGGAACAGGAACGTTCACGATATCTGGCCTCACGGACAATGTATCGTACGACGTCGAACTTCGCGCAATCAGCGACTTCGGAGCGTCCGCAGCGGGTGATCTCAAGTCTGCGACACCAACAGCAGTCTAACAAAATCCGGGTTAAACCGGATTTTATGCCGGTTTAGCTCAGTCAGGCCAGAGCAGCGTCCTTGTAAGACGAAGGTCAGGAGTTCGAATCCCCTAACCGGCACCAACACTCCGTGTCGGAGTAATCCGGCACCAACACTATCAGGGTATGTTCTGGTGGCGGCGTGGGCTTTGGAAGCCTGCTGAAAGGGTTCGATCCCCTTTACCCTGACCAAAAACAACGCGTGTCCAGAACACTAGCAATGACCGTTAGATCGGTTTTTCTTGACATGTGCCTTTTTCTCAATACATTGTGGTCACATGAGCAGCAACGTACCAAACCCAATCACACGATCCCAGATCGCAGTCCCGTACCGCGCGTCTCCCGTGCTTCACCCAGACTACACGTACTGGTCACCGCATTGGGAAATGATCCGTGACGCTGAGATCGGCGAGATCGAAGTCAAGCGCAAAGGTGAGAAGTACCTGCCGCGCCAAGTGACACACGACGAAAAGCAATACCGTTCTTACTTGAAGCGTGCTGTTTTCTACAACATGACTTCTCGCACCCTGAACGCGCTTTATGGCACGGTGTTTCGCCGCACGCCAAAGGTTGCCGGGATCGATAAGAACAAGAAGCTTAGAGAAGCCTCCAAGCACATCACCAAAGAGGGCATGTCCCTCCACCTGCTCACCAAGACCATCGTTAAAGAGGTATTGGCGGTCGGGCGCTTTGGCATGCTTGTTGACGCTTCACCAGACGGCAGAGGCGATCCCTATATTGCCTGCTACACGGCAGAGAACATTCTCGACTGGCAGATGTCTGAGATTGACGGCAAGTGGGTCCTGTCGAAAGTTACGCTACGCGAGATTTACTACGACCGAGATTCACACTGGTCTCCTTACGAGTACCGCTCACGCTTCCGCGTACTCGTCCTCGAATACAACGAAGAGGAAGATACGCACGTATACGTGCAGTACCTCTACAGCGACAGCGCTGATTCCATCAATCAGATACCTGACATCGATCAGGCACCTGATGCCGTTGTCATGCCGACTGTTCGCGGCGAGTTCTTGGATTACATTCCGTTTCAGATTATTGGCCCATTCACGAACTACCCAGATGTGCAGCGCCCGCCGATCCTCGACATCGTCACGCTGAACTATTCCCACTACATGTCTTACGCACAGCTTGAGCAGGCCCTGTTCTACACAGGATCGCCGGTCTTTACTGTGCAGCAAAACGACGGTACCGATCCGGGTGAATACCAAGTTGGACCGGACATTGTCTGGATTCTTGGTGAGGGCGAACAGGCGAACCTTCTTGAATTCAACGGTCGCGGACTACAACACCTCGAAAATGCGCTGCGCAGTAAAGAAGGCCAGATTGCTTCCATAGGCGGACGCATGATGCCGGGCTCTTCGCGCGGCGCGGCAGAGAGCGACAACAGCCTCTTGATGCAAGAGCGTAATGAGCAGACCCTATTGCTTAACATTTCTGATACCGTCGATGAAGGCGTCACACAGACCTTGATGTGGTGGGCAGACTGGAACAACGCTTCTCTTGCTACGGTTGCTTCAATCAACTTTGAGATCAACCGCGACTTCGTTATGAAGGATGCAGGCGCACGCGAATTCCGTGCTGTGCATCAAATGTACGCTGACGGCGTTATACCTCTCGAAGTCGTTTACGACTACCTACGCAAGTTCGATGTCATCCCGGAATGGATGGATGGCGACGAATACAAAAAGATGCTCAACGACAGCAAGCAGTTCCCGAACATGGTGGACGTGCTCGCGCGCATGAAAGACTTCCCGGACGCCAAGTCGTTCCACGAATACAAAGTCATGCAAGAGCAGATGAAAGCGGTACCCGCCAATCCAGATGACCCGGCTAACCCCGGCGTACCTCAACAAGCCCGCGACGCCCGCGCTATGCAGGAACAGGCACAGGAAGAAGAGGACGAAGAAGAGGATGGAGCATCGTCCAATGGATGATACGTTCATTGAAATTCTGAGAAAGCTTGACAGAATTATTTCTCTTCTCGAAAAAATTTCAGGGGACGGAACGGCCACACAACCGACGCTCCCTGACCTTTCCTTTCCGGTTAAGCCGCCTCACTGTAGTAAGTGCGGTATCTCCCTTGAAGGCGTGACCGGATACGTATGCAACCATGCCGATTGTCCGACCGGCCTCGGGGCTACGACGTGCTGACATGAAGAAGATAACTGGAATAAACCCTGATTTTGCTGACTATGATGAGCTAGACGATGATGCGCTGGACGCCGTCGAAGAATTTCAACAAGGCGTGCTGACCTTTGAAGAGTTGAAAGTTCTAGTTGGGCCGGAGACAGCACAGTCGATAAAAGAAATGAAATACGGCATCGAGGACGACCCAGAAGCGCTGTTCGATAACCCCGAAAGTTTCTGATAAAAAATAATCTCCCGTGTGACCCGTTTTTACGCTTGACCTTGACATTTAAGTCACAATCGGTTACTACTTCAATCATCGGTTCTTTTCTCTCATAGTCCTTGTGACAAATTGCAGACGAAAAGGCACATACGATAGGAAGCTCCCCGCTTCCGCCCATGGCGGCGTCATGGTTAACTTAACAGGGTCCCACACGGCGTGCGGGAAAAGTGAAAATGGCAACTATTTCTTATAACAGTCTTTCGGAGGTCCCGGAGGACCTTCGTGATGGAGCCAAGGAAGCGGAAGGCGGCAAGTACGTCGTTAACGTGACCAATGCGGAAAAGGTTAAAGAATTCCGCGACAACAACATCGCTTTGTCGAAAGAGCGCGATGCTCTTACAGCGGCAATTGCGCAGTACGAAGGCGTTACCGGTGTTCAGGTACCGGACTTGGAAACGGGCAAGCTGTCCGATTTTGCCAAGACCCTCGAAGGCTTGCGAGCGGTGAAGAAGAAGGTTGAAGACGGTAAGCTCGTTGAAGACACTTCTTTGGAAGAAGCTTCTGCGGCACGTGTGACGGAAGTCACGACGAGCTTCAAGACGCAGCTTGCCGAAATGGCTAAGGACCGCGACGCACACCGCGACGCACGTGTCCGCGCAGAACAAAGCGCAAACGCCATGATGGTTGAGAACGCAATTCGCTTGGTGGCATCGGACCCCGATGTCGCCATGATCGATAAAGCGGTGCAGATGATCCTGCCAGACGCATTGAAGACGTTCCGCGTCGAAGATGACGGCAAGATCACACCGAAGTCCAAGGATGGCACGATCATCTACGGTTCTGACGGCGTCACGGCAAAGTCGATCAAAGAGTGGCTGCTTGAACAGCGCGAAGAGAAAGACTTCCTCTTCAAGGGTTCGAAAGGCGGCGGCGCAAGCGGCAACACGGACACTGCTCCGGGCCGCATGAACGCTGCTGAGTTGGCAAAGATGAAGCCAGCCGAACGCATGAAGTACGCGCGCAAGCACGGCACTGGATAAAAAAACGACGTTGGGGCGTACGCGCCCCGACCCCGCCCATTAACTGATCAAGCCACGCGGCGCGCGGTGAGATTTCAAATACCCTTAGCTTCTTTGGGCTGAGTTGAGGGATCATGCTCAGACTCGGTGAGTCTGCTTCACAGCCCGTGAAAAAAACTTGAAGCAAGCTTAACCGAAAGTAGGAGACACGAAAGTGATCACTCTGTTTGAAGCCTCTAAGATCGCTTCTGGTGAGGTACTGCGCTCGACAATCATCGAGCACTTTGCACGCACCAGCGATCTTCTCCGCGTCACGCAATTCGTCAATGTTGACGGCGGCGCATACGTATATAACATGGAAGGTTCCCTGCCGGGAGTCGCATTCCGTGGTGTTGGTGAGGGTTACACGCCTTCCGCTGGCATCATCAACCCAGAAACTGAGCGTTTGCGCATTTCTGGTGGCGACCTCGACGTTGACCTCGCAACTCTCAAGATGACTTCGGAAGACGTCCGTGGTCAGCACGAGCTTCGCAAGGTGAAGGCACTGTCCCTCACCATCGGCGCGAAGATGATCAATGGTGACTCCACCGCTGATCCGCGTGAGTTCGACGGCCTTCGCGTCCGTATCACGGGCGACCAGCTTCTTGACAACGGCACGACCGATGGTGGTGACCCGCTCAAGATCAGCAACCTCCGCGACCTGATTGACCAAGTGGATGACCCCACCCACCTCATCATGTCGAAGAAGATGCGTAACCTGCTCTCCGCAGCAGCAACTGACCCGCAGATTGGTGGCTACATTCAGTACACCGAAGACGAGTTCGGCAAGCGCGTCACAATGTTCGACGGTCTTCCGATTGTAGTCATCGACTACGACGCAAACGGCGACCAAATTGTTGCGTTCAACGAAGTTGGCGGAACCGGTGCAACTGCAACGGCAACCTCCATCTACTGCGTCAACATGTCCGATGAAGGCGTAATTGGCCTCCAAAACGGCATCATGGAAGTCCGCGACCTTGGCGAACTTCAAACGCAACCTGTCATGCGTACTCGCGTAGAATGGCTTGTTGGTATGGCCGTCATGCACGGGCGCGCCGCAGCACGTCTCCGTGGCGTAGCAAACGCAGCGGTCACTAAGTAATCCCACTGAGGGGGTTTTAGAGCCCCCTCTACCAACCCCCTCAGATAGGTTACAAAGACCTTAATCCCACAGGAGAAAAACCAGAAATGGCACGTTCCGAAGTTAACTACACCTACGACGCTGACACAGCGTTCCGTGCTCCGGGTTCCGCTGCGGTCACGGCAACTGGCGAGATCGGCACTTTCGCTCTCGACAAGATGGTCAATGCCAGCGAAGGCGACCAGAAGAACAAGCTTGGCGCAGAATTCTATGACGTCGTAATCGTCGTCACTGCGCTTGACACTGCTCAGGCAGACGAAACCTACACCTTCGACGTCGAAGTTACAGCAGCAGGCGGCGGAAACGCAGTCACTGCCGGTGCTCTCGCAGTTGTTGGCACAGGCCAGTATGTCATCAAGCTCGATGGTCACACCCTCGAAAAGCTTTCCGCAGACCGCGAAGAGCTTGCCCTGAACCTTACCGTCGCAGGCACCACGCCTTCGGTCGAGTTCGCAGCATGGGTTGCATACGGTTCTGGCGCGTAAGCCCAAACCGCATAAGTAAGAAAGCAGGCGGCGGCTAACACCGCCGCCTTTTTCAGATCATATCCCCGAAACCACCAGACCGGAGTACCCGACTAATGGCTGGACCAAAAAATCATAGCGCCACCCCGAATACTGTTATTTATTCGCCGGATGGCAAAGAAGTCCACATCGACCGACTCAACGCAATCGACCTTATCCGCACCGCCGGATACGTTTGGAAGAGCGAAGACGTAGGCCGCACACGCGCAGAAGCAGACGGCCCTGCCGACCCAACTGCCAGTGTAGTCGTGATTTACGACAAGAACGGTGGGACCCTTGAGACAAGTGCTGCGAACGCTCGCGAGCTTGTTGCGAACAAGACGTACACTTGGGCGGACCCGAACGAGGTCAAGCACAAGGTGACGGAAGCAGAAGCAGCACAAGCTGTCATCGAAGCCGCGACTGACTTGGCTGAAGCGGAAGCCGCACTCGAAGCCGAAGAAGCCCCGGAAGACGAATCGCTGACTGGTGAAGCTATGCGCGTATCAGGCGAGGCAAACCTTTCGAAGTATCTTGATGGGTTCTCTCTGGAAGCTCTAAAGCAGATCGCAGACGAGCGCTTTGGCGAAAAGATTCACCACCGCGCCTCCAAGGAAACCGCTATCGCGAAGATCGTGGAACTTGAAGAGGCAACGCAGACCACAACCTAAGAGGTCCATATGTCGTCTTCAATAGCACAAGCCGGTCCAACTACACAGTCAGCAATCGATGCGATTACCGCTGTGGCGTTCGATCCTTCCAACGCAAGCCCAACAATCGTCCGTATCGGATGCAACCGCGCGTTCCATGTTCTGGTGTCGCGTGCGGGTACTGTAGCAACTCAGACCAACGCAATGTTGGTCATGAGCGGCTGCGAGTATGTCCGAGTGAACGTTGGTGAAACAGTCTCTGTCATTGCCGCAACTGGCGAGACAGCGGGTGTCCTCACCTTCACTGACCAGAACATGGGCTGATCATGGCAGGACATAGCACATACGTACAGACAGCACTAGCGAACTGGTTCCGTGGGACAGCAATGCCCACGGCACCGGCATCGCTTGAGCTTGCTCTGAGCACCGTCTCTCTCAGCGACAACGGCTCCAATATTGCTGAACCCTCTGGTCTTAACGGCTACGCGCGTCAGACCATAACCCTGACAGCGCCGGTCCACACAGAAAACGTCGGCACCCTTGTCCAGAACTCAAACGCCATCATCTTTCCAACCGTCACCGGGACGTCTTGGGGGACGATTGTAGCCGCTGCCGTGTTTGATACGGTCAGCGGTGAAATGCTTTTCGAAGGGGACCTTGTGGCCCCACGTAACGGCCCTGTCGGGGATACGCTGAGCTTCGGTGTCGGCACCCTTCAATTCAGAGTGAGATAACCTATGGCGGAATGTGTAGGAGTCGGGGGAGGTTCCATTGGACTTCGTTCCGGTTCCCTCCGCCTCGGAATAACAGCAACGCCACTATTCACGGCGTCCCTACAATCAGATCAGGCCATGGGCATGATCGCAGAAGGCGCATCAGTTGTATCTTTCAGCGGGCGCACGTCACACCCTCTGGCGACGGTAGCCGAAGGGGCAAGCACACCGGTCTCCGATTTGTTCGCGACCGAAGGCGCGTTTTCCTCGCCAACGGAGCCATTTTGGGGTACAATCTGGGCAGGTGGCGCAGAAGCGTCTGAACCGCTGATAAACAACTACCAGCACAGCGAGACACCGGTAAAGTATATCCGTCTCGACGACATCGTTCTTGAGTATACGGGCGATCAACTAACACGCGTGACAAAGGAAGAAGGCGACGACAAGGTGTTGGAATACACCGGGGCTCTTCTGACAAAGGTTACAGATAGTTATCATGGGATCATCAAAGACCTGTCCTATGACGGAAACGACAAACTGACGGGTGTCACCGTCACCAAAATAATCTGAGGTAAAACAACATGGCAATTGCAGACGACTTCTCTGTCGCAGCTAACGGTGACATTCGCTACACCGGAGGTGGGCCGACTTACACTGTAATCGAGCTTCACCGATTCTTGCAAGACCTTGCTGATGACGCTGTATCGTCCGGCGACGATCTTCTCGACATCACCGACCAGACCCCGTCTGATCGTTCGACTGACAACATTATCACACTCATCAATGGATATAACATTGATGACACAGCCGCGCAATCCCTTTATGACGGTTCCATCACCCAAGCCGGTGGTGACACTGTCTATTCGGGTCTCGTTGTCGTGGGCGCGGTTCCGGCTGGAACCAACCTTCAAATCGTCCAGAACAACGCACTGCTGACGAACTATTGGGGCACGGGCCTCAACACGGATGCGGGCGCAAACATTCTTCTTCGTCTGATGATCAAGACGCGCGAAAACGGCGCAAACATCGACGGTTCACGTCTTCGCGTACAAGCGCGTGAACTCGGCGACACCTACGCCGAATTCTCTCTGACCGCTGGTCTTGGTAACGCTACTGCCGCTATCTTTACATCGTCTGACCTTAACAACCAGACGGCTGCTGGTACGATTGCTACATGGACCTCTATCACGAACACCGAAGGTCTTCGCCTGATCGATGTTACTGGCGACCTTGTTGCCGAGGAATACTACTCTGAGTGGAACCTCGGAACGCAGTCCATCAACGACCTATACGAGCGCACCAAGTGGATTCAACGCCGCGCGACGGCGGAAACTATCCACGGTATGAACGGCGAACTCTTCCGTGGCGTGACACACTCCTTTGCCTACGACGGCGAGACCGGCGGAAACCCGGCAACCAACCAAGACTACGCTTGGGGCCTCTTTGTCACATACGATACAGAAGCTGTCTCAAGCTTTGTTGTTGGCGAAGCCGTAACAATCGGCGCGGGCATTGGTCGCGTGCTGTCCTTGGACGACAACGGTGTAGATGGTACACTTGTTGTTGCGATGCAGTCTGGAACACCCGCTGATAACGACGTTATCACCGGATTGACATCCGGCACCACGGCGCTGGTAAACGGTGCTCCGACTGGTCAAGCGACCGGCGGTGGCGTCGGAACAATCCTCGCGGTCAGCGATGACGGTACCACTGGTGCTATGTATATCCAGCTTATCAAGGGAACAGTTCCAGCCGATAACACCGTTCTTTACCAAGACGGCCTGCACACGGCACTTATGCTCGTTAACGGCGCGGTTACAACTCGCTCAATCTCTCCAGCCTTCATCGGTCAGTCTACTGGATCGGCGATCATTGGTGCGTACGGTATCGGCATTGAAGCCGCAGACCTTACCGCTTCGGACCTTCTATTCGACCTTACGAACACACCGCGTACACCGCCGAACAATGTTACGTTCACGGTTAACGGCCTTGTGTCCGGCGAAGACCGCGTCCTTGTTGGGCCGGAAGCAGGCGGCATCTTGCAGGTTGACCAGTTCGGCCTAAACGCAACGCTGGCTACGGACAACGTCGCGACCATCGTCATCGACGCGGCAATCCCATTGGATACACCGTCTTCTGGTACTATCCGCGTTCTTGATGATGCTGGTATCTATCGCCGCATTGCGTACTCGTCCTACACCGGATCGACGTTCACAGTTGACGTGGGCGCTTCTGGCGGCAACGAAGACTTCTTGGGCAACGAGGCAGCAGCAGCGAACAACGTGTTCATCAGCTACATCGATGAACTTGCGGCTGGAACGAGCGCTTCGTTCACTGGTGTTTACCAAGCGAACCGCTCCCTGTTTATCCGCGTTCGCGACGGCGGCGGCACACCAATCCGTACCTTCGAAACCACAGGTACTCTTGGTTCTGCGGGCGGAACGACAACGGCGATCCGCACGTCTGACGCGTAAGATGGCGGGCGTCGCCTTCTTCTTTGAAGAATTCGACACTGATGTTTATTCCGGGCGTCTAGGGTTCTTAGACGCTTGGAATTACGCCTTTTTGGCTGCGGGGGACATCACCGATGTGGTGATCATCAACCGAACAGACCTCGTGCCGATACTTCCTGTGAACTACCGCATCCAAATCGTCTCTTCCGAAGAAGAGTTTTTGGCCCTTGCGTCAGGGGACAGAATAACGTACATAGGGGCGTACAACGAGTTTGAAGAAACAACAAGTTTGTGGGACTTTGACCACAAAACTGATTGGTATTTCTTTGGACACGCACATGGTCACAAAGCCCCAACCGGGGTGACAATACCGACAGCGAGAAATACCGTGTTTCATTCCGTACATGCCGCGACAGTGGTTATGACGCACAGATATGAGGTGATGAAATGGCAGTAACACTTGTTGGAACAGTTATAAACACTGCCGACGCCATCACGGGATTCAACCAAGGCAACATTTCAACCGACGATGACTTTGTGCAAGGCACGGGTTCTATTGGGTTGAAGGCGTCCACCGGTCTCAACGAAATTTACACCACAACCATCGCCAGTGGACCGTACAACTATAACGTCGGCAGACTTGGCGAGCACATTGTCATGTGGTTCAACACAAAGACCCCTATCTCCGCTACGGGAGGGTTGCGCATTGTGGTTGGAAACGGTACAAGTCGTGGGAGTTGGAACGTGGACCCGCGTTCATTTTATAAGGGCGGTTTCGTTACCGCCGTTGTAAATACAGGAAGAAACTTTGATAACATTTTGGCCGGTAGTTGGACCGTTGGCGGTAACCCGGCGCAGTTGACGAACGTTACCCAAGTCGGTGGCGCTTTCGACACGCTGACGTCGATCATGGGTAACTTTAACAACGTACAGATTGACCAGTTCACGACAGGTTTCGGCGTCCGAGTTGACGCCGGTACCTCCGGCACACCGAACAACTTTGCCTCAATCATCACGGCTGAGAATACAAACTTTTGGGGATGGTGGTCTTCGTTTAACGGTTCCAACATCGGTCGCGGAAAGATTTATATTGGCCCGGCGACTGGCACAGCGACTTCGTGGTTCGAAGACAGCGCTTTCTCTACAGTTTTTGCAGACAGCCGTGTCGCGGTAGGATTTTTTGAATTCGCGATTCGCGGGGCAAACACAACCGTCCGCTGGAACCTAGCCAACATATCCGCAGCTAACCCCACGAACGCGCGTTGGAGTCTCACCATCGACGCGGCGGGCATCGCGGAATTCACCGACACATCGGGGGTGTGGCGCGGGTCTGATACCATTACCTTGAGATCGACAGCAACTCTCAATGGTACGACACTCATCAACGGAACAAGCTTGATCCAGAACAGCGCGACGCTGTCTGGTATCACGGTGTCGAGCGCCAACACCGCCACAGGCGTTGGGTATATCCAGAGCAACGCCCCAAACCTTATATCCAACTCTTCCTTCACGTTCTCTGCTGGACACGCGATAACAATCACCACTCCGGGAACGTACACCTTTACTGGAAATACGTTCACTGGTTATGGGGCGGGCGGTACAAACTCTGCTGCAATATACAATAACTCAGGCGGCGCGGTAACCCTGAACATTGCAGGCGGCGGCGGCACGCCCACTGTACGCAACGGTGCCGGTGCATCGACGACGGTGGTCAACGCTGTGTCGGTACGCGTCACGAGCCGAGACGCTGCAACAAACAGCCCCATCGTCGGCGCGCGCGTATACCTCGTCGCTGATACAGGAGGACCGGCGACCGCTGGCGACGTCATCCTATCTGGGGTTACAAACGGGTCAGGCGTTGTGGAAAACACTGGTTTCGCCTTCCTCGGTAACCAACCCGTAACCGGACGTGTCCGAAAAAGTACGTCTCCAATCCTGTATAAAACAGCACCATTGTCCGGCACGATCACGGCCAACGGCCTAGAAATAACAGCATTCCAAGTTCAGGATCAATAATGACGGACAACATCAAACTTGAATCCGCTGACGCGGACACGTCTCCTAGTGTCATAAAGGCAACAGGTGACGATATCCACACACGCAACATCAAGGCGGTAGCTGAGGTTGTCCGCTCATTGCGCGACGATATGACCAAGCACCACGCTACCATTGCGGACCTGTCCAAAACAGTGCATACTCTACAGACAGAGATCGGGGAGCTAAAGATGAAGCTTATCTTGATGCAGCACCAAGGGAGCGGCGCGACTGCGCGATAAAACATGGCGATTACAATTGATTGGGGAACGCAGGTAATAAACGTACCACGCGCCGACATGCTTCTTGTGCAGTCGGTCCCTACAGAGATTCGCCAACTCGACCTCGACGCCTTCCGCCAGACCCTGAACGACCTTCAAGACGACCCGGAAGGAATGCCGTTTCCGACGACCCACAACCACGTCCAGCCGATCACGGTTGGAGGCGTTACGCTCGCACGAATCATCGAGATCATCAACGGTTATACCGTAACCTTTGAAGATGGTCAGTACGCTGTAAACCTTGTGGGCGCAAACTCAAACGTCGGCGACGTCACAAACGTGAACCAAGTCTCGATCCGTTCAGCAAACTCCGCCGGTCTCACATTCTCTGACCAGATCAACCAACAATCGTTTGCGGGATTCGTTTGGATTGACACCATCAATGGCCTTCCGGGAATACAGTTTCCACGCGGAACGACAACCGATCCAGTCAGTAACTGGCCCGACGCCGACGCTATCGCTGATGGATTGAATTTGGAGAATTTCAAACTTCGCCACACGCTGGTTATGCCGGTAGCTGAGAACCTAGACACGTACACCATTGAGGGGCTGAACACTGTAGATTCTGTTGTCGTCCTTCAAGGCGGAAGCACTGATTCTCTTTCCTTGAGTAACCTATCTGTTACGGGCGACTTCGGTACTGGTTATACTATTTTGCGTCAGTGTGTTCTTGGAACAATAACGGAGTTTGAAGGCGGGGCTTTTGAGTGCGTCGTCAACGGCAACATAACCCTGACTGCATCACCCGCTGGAATCAGCGATATTTCGTTCATGAACTGTGTTTCCGGGTTTCCCGGAAACGTAACTTTTGTACTTGATTGTAACGCGACAACGCGAGATATTCAATTTCGTAACTGGTCCGGGGGTATGGTCATCCAGAACTTCTCTGGGGGCAACTCCATGTCGGTCGATGTGTCTCAGGGTAAGGTGACCATTGACGCATCATGCACAGCGGGACAAATCCTCGTTCGAGGCGTTGCGCAAGTTATCGACAACTCCGGCCCCGGATGCGACGTTGTGCTTGATGGAACGGTCACAAACCTTGTCGCCGCTGGCACGATCACCGACCAAGACAAAGCAGACATCGCCAACCGCATCATTCCGCAGATTTGGGCAGCAAGCTGACCGTCGCCTAGTGACAATTACGGCACAGTGTGGTACCTTTCTCAGGAATAACAGGATCGAGGTATCGCAATGGCGTACATCACAGTCTACTCACCCGATGGTCAGAAGTACGAAGTCGCGTCTCGCGACCGCGCTGATAAGCTGTTGCTTGAAGATGGTTGGACACAACAACCACCGGTCGATGACAAGCCCAAAGAAAAGACAAAGAGCCGCCGCAAAAAGGCAGAGCCGGTCGAAGAAGTGTTGGACGATAACGACGTAGAAGATACGTTCGAGCTTTGGATTTCATCTGACGCTAAGGCGTCGGACGACGACTCTTGACGGAGGCATAATGTCTAACGAACTTGATCAAGCCACTGGCGGCGGCTTGGGGCTTGCATTTATACTCAGTGAACTTCGTGATCTCCGCAAGGGGATGGAAACGCGCGACGAAAACTTGCGCGGGTCAATCGATTCTGTTCGCGATAGTGTGAACCTCCTTTCCGCTAAAGTTGATCGATCCCAAGGCGATGTGGACAAAGTCCAGATCGATCTAAGGGCGATCCGTGAGGACCTTGGGAGCGTTAGAAATGACGTTGACGAAATGAGGGATGCCCGTAAGACCGACTTGATTGTTCAACAATCTGCTTGGGCCGGTCCTGTACGCATCCTACGAAATCTTGCGCTGATCGGCGCAGGTATTGGTGGTTTGATTACCGTCATCAACTTCTGGCCTATCATCGTAGGCTTTTTTCCGGTGGAAGCACCTTAATCTCTATGATCAACCAACCGCTCGCATAACACGGCCCACACGGCTGTGATCCGTACCGGTGTGCCGTGAGCGGGCCTTAGCGGAGACTGCATTGATATGGCAGACGAGGCTCTTCTTGTAGAAGCAAAACCAACAGAGGAACTTAGCTCAAAGGCGACACGACGCGCCAAGAGAAAAGCGGATAAGATGGTCCGCGCTACCAAGCGCAATCCAAAGCCCATCGAAGCCCGAACCTATAATCAGTCCCTCTACATTACCAGCCTCACGGAGAACGAACTAACGTTCTCATGTGGCCCTGCGGGTGTCGGCAAGACCTACATCCCCTCGCGCGTATACGGCGGTATGCTTGCTTCCGGGCAGATCAAAAAGCTTTACCTCGCCCGCCCTAATGTGGCGAAGAAGAAGCACCAGAACGGGTTCCTTCCCGGAACACTTGAAGACAAAACAGCGCCGTGGTTGATCCCGATCATGGAGGGGATCAAAGATTCGATGTCCCCGTCCGAGTTTGATCGTTTCCGCCGCGAGAAGATGATCGAAGAAGTCCCATATGAATTCATGCAGGGACGCACATTCAGCGACGCAGCGTGCATCATCGACGAGGCAGAGAACCTCGACATGGACGACCTTTACATCACACTGACACGCCAAGGCGACAACCTCAACATGGCGGTGTGTGGCGATATCAATCAGGCGCGCATCCCGGACAGCGGTCTGGCTTACGTTGTAGAAATGGCTAAGCTGCCGTTTATGCAGAGTGTTGGTGTCGTTGAATTCACCGAAGAAGACGTCGTGCGTTCACGCCAAGCGGCCCAATGGGTCAAGGCTTTCAACCGCGTGCGCTTGTCTGAAACGGCGAATTGTGGTAAGCAAGAAGGCAACGGATTTGGCGAGCAACACGCCCCAAGCTTTCTAAAGGTGTCGTAAAATGGCAATACTCGTATTGGAGGACGGCAGCGGAATCGCTACCGCCAACTCCTACGTAACAGCAGCGGAGATCGCAACAATCATCGAGGTCAACCCGACCTCGACGGCTGCTTGGACTGCGCTCGCCGCACAAGAGCAAGACGACTACGCCATCTGGGCCTCGAACTGGCTCGACGATTACATGGATTGGAAGGGCGACAAGACCGTAAAGACCAGCGGCTTGCGCTGGCCTCGCTGCGGTGTATATGATCGCGACGGCTGTCTGATCGATCAGAACACCATCCCGGACCAATTGAAACAGGCAGTCGCTGAGACAGCTATATGGCTGATCAACAACCAAGCCGCAGCTTCTGGTGGACAGAGTTCCAACTTGCCGGAAGGCATCAAGCGTGTCAAGGCCGATGTTGTTGAAGTTGAATTCTTCGACACAGGCTCCGCTGACTCCCAATCCGGCTCCGACCTACTCCCGATCAACATACGTTTTCTTCTGCGCGCTTTGGGCAACCCTATCGTTGGCAAGCGTCGCTTCGTTCCGGCGGTACGATAAATGGGATTCAAGAGCCTTCTCGAACAACAGGTGCAGGGGGTAATGCAAATCCTCGGACAAGACGATGGTCTTGCTCCGTTCTGTGTCTACGTGGAGAAAGGCGCGCGATCCTACGACACCGATACACGAACGTATTCTACCGTGGACACCAATCACACCAATATTCCAATGGTGTTGGCGAAGTTCAAAATTGACGAAATGGACGACGAAGTCGTTTCCGCTACGGACTTGAAAGCGATCATCGCCAAGCTGGACATACCCGTTGATCCGAAGACGCAGGACCAGATCATAGACGACAAGGGCGCGACGTACAATGTCGAGCGTTTGATGGGGGTCCCCGGAGAGAGCTTGTACATTCTGCACGTCCGAAAGGTGTAACGTGTCGGAATCAATCGTCGCCAATCCGCTAGAGTTTCAGCGCAGATTGGACCAATCATACGACCGCTTCGAGAAGAAGTGGCGTTTGCGCATGCAGCGCTTGATGAAGGCGGCAATGATCCGCCTGATCCGCCGCACCCCGGTGCATACAGGACAAGCTGTGCGCAGTTACGTGGCATCCGCCGGTTCCGCATACAGCGGCGCAGCGGGTTCCAAACCAAACCCGGTTGAGCCGACAAACAAGTTGGCACTCGGGGCTGAGGCACTTAGAGGCGGCGCAGAAGCTGTCGCCATGGGAACACTGGCCTCTGTTGACTACAGCGATCCGTTCAACGTGTTTTGGATCACCAACACCGCCCCACACATCGGGGGACTTGAAGCCGGGGAGCTACCGCGTTCGCCCCTGACACCGCGCTCACCGCAAGGCATGTTCGCCGTTACTTTGCAGGAGCTTTTGACATTCTTGGATAGTGACAAACTATGACCCCTCTATTTTCCTCATACGTTGAAGAGCTTTGGAAGCTGGCAATGGAAGCCGATTATCCGGCTGTTCCGATCTTCTTTGACAACGCTGACGCACCAGAGAATGACAGCACGGTATACGCTGTAATCCACATCATGGCGTCGGAAGAAACCATGCCGATCAACACAGGCATAAACGCCAAGTCTCGCAACGTCGGTGTAATTCAGGTGGACGCATTTTCTCCTGTAGATGTAGGCCCCGGAACAGCACAAAATATTGCGGTGTACGCGGGGAGACTTTTCAAGCGTCAAGTCAGTGCCGTAGCCAACGAGGGGACCGTTACTTTTAAGGACTATTCTGCGGTTTCCCGTGGACAGATTGGCGGCAAGTTCAAGTATATGATGCGTATCCCCTACCGATACGACTTCACGGAATAATATTGACACGAATTGATTGATGCTTTAGTGTGGCCCGTTTGCCGCAGACTCCTTGACTTTCAGTCCATATTTGGGTAGGGTGCAAGCACATGGGTGACTCTGAATGTCCCCAATCTCATGAGATAACTCGGGGCGGCGGTGCCACCCTATGCAAATTAGGGAGACCGTCCTTTGTCCTTTGCTGACGCAAACCGCGCACAGATTCGTTACATCGAAGAATCCACCTTCGGTGTGACCCCCGCGTCCGGCACGGCGCGTGAAGTGCGCCTCACCTCGTCTTCGCTTACAGCGAACAAGGAAACTGTTGTTTCCGACGAACTACGTGCCGACCGCATGGTTTCCGATATCGTTGAAGTTTCGGCTTCTTCGGGCGGAGACATTAACTTTGAATGGTCCTCGGGACCGCAAGATGAATTCCTTGCAGCTTTCCTACTCTCGCAGTGGGAACGCCCGATGACTATGGACTTCTGGGAAGGCATCGTGCTTTCCGTAACCGGCGCGAGCACTATCGTCATTTCCGGTGCGGACTACACGGGTTACCTTACCAATGGTCGTGTCATCAAGCTTGCTGGTTGGGTTGACCCGGCAAACAACGGATACTTCACCATCGCATCCGCCGCATTCGGCGCAGGCAACACAACGATCACCATCGTTGAGACGTCGCTTGTAGCAGAAACCGGTACGGTGCGCGCGCGCGTATACGACGCTAACGACGTTGTCGTTCTGAACAATACAGCTATTTCTCTCGGTGCCTCCGGCCTCGACGGAAACGCGACTGACCCGTTTGCAGCAGCTATTGCAGCAGGCCAGTTCCAGATCGGTCAGAAGATTTACGTTGACGCAGTTGACGCACGCGAGACGGGTACCGTCACATTTGCCGCAGGCGCTGCGACGACAACCATCACTGTCAACGACGGCACCAACACCGCCGTTCTCGTTTCTGGTACAGACTTCACACTCGTCGGTACGGCGACCACAGACGGTGATGCTTTTGCGGCGGCTGTCAACGCACTGCGTTATCGTACACTGAGCCCTGTGAACGTCGTTGCGGTGAACGCAGCCGGTACTGTTACCGTTACTAACCTCAACGCTACCGGCGGATCGCTCGTCGAAACTGTTGACGATGTAAACGTTACTGTTGTAGACTTTGCTGGCGGCGTTGCCGGTGCATCTTCGTTCTACACGATCACAGCACTCGCTGACGACCTTCTTTCTCTGTCGCCGACCCCACCGGTCGTGGCAGCGGGCGGAAACATCACCATCAAGGGCTCGCACTTGAAGAACCCCGGCGTTGTCACTGACATCGCTCAGCGTTACTTCACTATCGAAACCGCGTTCCAAGACGTCAGCCAGTTTATGGTCCAAGACGGAATGGTTGCAGGCACGTTCTCTCTTGAGATCGCTACCGGCGCTATCGTCACAGGTACAATCGGCTTTGAAGGTCGTGAAACGGCGCTTGTCCAAACTTCGGTTCTGGGTAATGCACCGTACACAACACTGGCTGCACAGCCGGGTGATGTGGTCAACGCGACGACAGACGTCGGTAACCTTGTCAAGGACGGCTCGCCACTTGCAGCCTGCATTCAGTCGCTTTCCATCACTGGTGAAGCGAGCCTCCGTATGCAGAACTGCGTTGGTTCTAAGTTCCCACAAGGCATCGGTACTGGTCGCTTCAACCTGACCGGCTCGATGACTGTGTTCTTCGAAACGCAAGAACTGTTCACTGACTTCATTGATCACGACACCGTGTCTCTCGAATTCACGATCACAGACGCCGAAGGTTCGGTATACTACTTCAACATTCCAGCGTTCAAGTTGTCGCAAGACGAAATCGCGCCGGGTGGTATCGACCAAGACGTGTTTGAGAACATCGAATTCACCGCGTTCCGCGACGCGACCACGAACACGATGCTTATGGTAGACCGCTTCTCTCCGAACGCTGCGGTTTAATGTGACTTTTTATGGGGCGACATTGTCGCCCCATTTAACTACCCCCCCGACATCTTGGATTTCCGAGATCGCCATGGCGCGCGGGCGTGATCGGTTGTCGGGGCCGATCCGCCCGCACCCTTAACCCGACGAGGACAATATGTCTGATGACACTAAGACAGCGAAGCCCGCTGTACTAAAAACCAACCTCCATGCCATTTTTGCTACCGACGAGCGTCTTGAAGAAGACGGCACGTGGCTAGACGTAAATGATTTCTATGGATTGAAAATCAAAATTCGCCGCCTGCGCTCCGATGCTGTGTTGAAGGCTTTCGAAAAGATCGTGCGCGAGACGTACGGTGAAGGCAAGCTCCGCAAGCCCGGAGACCTGACCAGCGATCAGTCGAACGAAATTCTTCGTCGTCAGTTGGCGGAAGCCGTGCTGATTGATTGGGAAGGCCTTCGCGACGCTGAGACCGGCGACGACATTCCTTACTCAAAGGAAACATCGTACCAGCTTATGGGGATCAAAGATTTCCGTGAGTTCGTCTATCAAGCAGCCAACGAGCGCGAGACTTTTCGCGAAAAGGCTGACAAGGACGCAGCAAAAAACTAACAGAGTTCCTGCGTTGGTCTCTGGAAAATAGCGACCCAAAGAAAGCCGGTAAGGAAGCATGGCTCGCCAAGCTCCGTGCCGAAGGAAGTAACAAGCTTTCCAAGGAACCAGAGAAGCCGCAGGAACCGGCCCCAACCCTTTTTCCTGATGTCATATGGGTTTGGTCCGCATTCTGTTTTCTGTCAGAACGTCGCGGAGTCGGCGCAAGCGGCCCCGTCCCGATCACCGTAGAGGCAATGAACGCGTACGCGACGCTGACGAATCGTCGCGAGCGTGAATACCTTGAACAGATGCTACAATTCGTTCCGCTTCTTGATCGTGAATATCTAAAAGATTTTTACGACAAGCAGGCCAAAGAGATCGAGAAGCAGCGTAAGAAGTCGGAAACGACATCACAGCGTGGCGGACTTAATCGCCGCCCGCCACCGCGTAGATAGACATGGCAGAAACCCACGAACTCAGATTGAAGATCAACGCTGCGGCGGCTCGCGCTGGCGCACGTGAGTTCGTGGCCGCTATCAATTCTATAAAGAAGGCTGTCCGCGATCTCGACCGAGACAGCAGCGGGGCCTTCACCCGTCTCAAGAAAAATCTAGCAGACGCTTCTCGCGGGTCCCGCGTAAAGCTGAACATTGTGGACCGCACAGCGCTCCGCAACCTTGAGTCGTACTCACGACTAGCTTCTCAAGCCATCCGATCCACGGCTAACACAAGCCGCAGTGCCAGCAATCTTGCATCCCAGATGCAGTCGCTGTCCTCTTCCTATGCCACGGCACGCGGACAGTCGGACGCTCTCACAGCCTCTGTAACGCGCCTCAACACCGCTCTAGGTCGTCAGGCCTCCCTGTCAGGCGCAGCAGCCGCTGCGGCCTCTCGTGCGGGGGCTGGCGGCTCCCCGGCGGCTGTGGCACCACGTGGTGGTGGCGGGGCAAGCTCAGCAGTCGCAGATCAGGAAAGAATACAGCGCGCGGTAGAAACGACGCGCTTGTCCGTTGAAAGACTGACCACGCAGTTCATGAAGATCGGCGGGTTCCAGAACATCAACGAGCTAGGCCGCGCGTTCCGCGACTTTCAACGCCAAGCAAGTTCGGGGGCGCAATCGGCATCCGATTTTGCGCGCGCGCAGAACACAATGCGAAGCGCTATAACTGGTGCTCAAACCTCCCTTACAACACTCAGCGCCAAGCAACGAGACAGCGCACGCGCGGCCCGCGAGGCTTCCGCAGCATCCACGGAGCGTGGACGTGCTGCCCTCATGGCTGCGGGGAATATGCGCACAGCAGAACAAGCGGTTGCCGCGCTAACAAATCGCCTGAGAGCGGTTGGTGACACCACAGGAATCGCAACGCTGAATCAGGCTCTAATCCGCCTGCGTTCAAACATGGCTGGTGGTATTGGTACCACGAATCAAATGCGCACAGCAATGTCGCAATTTGCGGACACCACCTCCAAGTTGAAGGTGAACCTAGCGGCTGTCGAAGGCTCCCAGACACGAGCAGCCAACTCTTCCAGAAACATGGCGCGCGCGCAGGCGGACGCCTCGTCTGCGATACGCCGCCTAGAACGTGATATGCGTTCGGCAGCATCAGCAGCGAACGCTGCAAACAACTCATTCCGATCCGCGACAGGAGGCATGCGCGGGCTTGAGAATGCGTTTAGTGGCGGGTTCCAAGCGGCATCATTGTTCCGCACCGCACTCGGTTCGATCACAATCGGCACGTTCACTAAGTCGGTATTCGAAGCCGGTGACGCTCTACAACAATTTAACATCACCATGGAAGTGGCATCCGGCAGCGCACAAGCGGCGGCGGGAGACCTCGACTTCATTAACAGCATCGCGGCAAAGTTGGGTACCAACTTGAGCGCGTCTCGCGAAGCGTTTTCTAAGTTTGCGGTGTCGTCAGACATCGCCGGAGTTTCTGGCGAACAGACCAGAATGATCTTTGAGTCCGTGTCTACCGCTATGGCGGTTCTCGGACGCGGAACCGAAGACCAGAAACTAGCCTTCCTTGCACTTGAGCAGATGATGTCAAAAGGCGTTATCAGTGCCGAAGAATTGCGTAGACAGTTGGGTGAAAGACTTCCGGGCGCGGTATCTTTGATGGCTAAGTCTGTTGGCGTATCTGTAGCCGAGTTGCAGAAGATGTTGAAGGCTGGTGAGCTTATTTCTTCGGAAGTTCTGCCTAAGTTTGCCGCTGAACTTGACAAGACGTTTGGCTCCCAACTCGACCGCACGTTCAACCGTGCCGGTGCTAACTTGGGCCGTCTTCAAAACTCGTTCACGTTGCTTCTCGAAATCATGGCTAACTCGGGTTTCCTAGACGAGTTGTCGATTCAATTTAGAGACCTTGCTGGTCTCCTTAATTCCAACGAATCGAAAGAAGCTGCAAAGGCTATTGGTAAAGGACTGGCAGACGCGGCCCGCATCGGCGGCGACGCTATTCAATGGCTAATTCAGAACATAGAAATGGTCGGCACGGTGGCTAAGAATGTCATCGGCGGTATTGTTATTGCGCAGTTTGCGCGCATGGCGGGAGCCATCGCTACGGGCGGTCAACAAATGTTGATCGCAGTGTCCGCGTTCAGAGGTCTTGGCGCAGGCGCACAAGTGGCGTCTGCACAAATGGTGCAGGCAGGAGCGGCAGCAGGCCTTACGGCGAAGCAAGTAACAACGATGCAGGCGGCGATGACCGGCGCTACGGTCGCTGGTGGGCGTCTTGGAGCCACGCTAGGTCTTGCGGGACGCGCGCTCGGGTTCCTCGGTGGACCCCTCGGTATTGCGGTCTCTGCGCTGGCCTTTGCGCCGATGCTGTTCAACGCCTTTGCCGGAAGCGTCGAAGACGCCGCAGCAGACTATACCGGCGCTATTCGAGACATGGAAAGCTCGACCTTCCGTTTCTTCGACCGCGTGCGCGATGCTACTGAGCAGTCTCCTGCGGAAGCGATTCTGAATCAAGTCGAAGAAATGAAGAATGCGCAAGCTCTTCTGGCCTCACTTCGAGAAGACGAGAACGCTCAAATAACGACCCGTGGGGCTTTCTCCGCGATAACCAGCGATTCTGGTTTGGCAGATTCTGTACGCCGAGACATTCAAGCCATTCGCGATCTGAATACTGAGTTGATGAATCCTGAGACGTCGATGAAGCGTCTGGTTGAAGTCACGGATGAAATGAAAGAGAAGATGCTCGAAGTTCGCGCATCTATCCCAGAAGCGGAAGCGCGCCGACTCGAAGACGCATTGCTCCCCGCCGCACAAATTATCCGACAAATTGCGGCAACACAGAAAGAGCTTGATAGCACCAGTGGCGGACAGGTCGAGGCAATAATCGAGACTAACGCGGCTCTGGAAGTATCCCTAAACACAGTGCGCGCGCTGCGCGAAGGATACGCGGACATAGGTTCCGTAGAGATCAACCCGAAGATACGTGAGCTTCTGGAAAGCACATCAGCAAGTAATCTTACAGATTCCATTGCCGAACTTGAGCGCGCCTTGTCTACTATCCCTACGGTAACGGACGGGTTGCTTGATGATTTTGGCACACTGGTAGGGCAGTTCCAGACAGGTGAGATAACGGCTGCACAGTTTTCTACACGCATGGCGGAATTGAAGCCGCGTATAGAGGCTGCGGTTGCACCGGTCCAAGGAATGACAGGCGGCTTGAGTGAAATGGCAGATCGTGCCATTCAAGCGGCGGACGATTCTATCGTACTATCTGATGCACTAGAAGAAGCGGAAGCAGCCGCAGACGCCGCCCGCGCCGCAGCTAACGGTGCCGCCGGAGGCTTCGGTGCGGCAGGCAACGCAGCAGCCGCAGCCGCAACACAGATCAACGGATACGCCAAGGCTCTTGCCGACGCACAAGGAATCAACGCAGCGATTGCAACAACCGCTAATGATTTTGTGGCAGACGCGGAGCTTCGCGTCAAGATCGAAGGTATGGAAGGGGTCGATAAAGCGATTGCTCAAGACCTTAACTTCGGACGTACCTCACGTGCCGTTGCTGACGTTGACGCACAGATTTCAAATCTGCGAACCACTATTGATACGGCAAAGTCCTCGTTTGGCGATGTACCTGTTGGCATCGTCTCCGACCTAACCGGGGAACTTGCAACGGCGGAAGCGAACCGCGCGCGCATCATTGCAGCGGGAGAAGCGGCCACACGTGCGGCGGAGTCTAACAGAGGCAGCGGAAGAAAGGGCGGTGGCGGCGGTAGTCGCTCCAAAGAAGAGCTTACAGCACTCCAAGAGTTGATGGAAGCCCGCGACGAATACCTGCTCAGCATCCAAGCCGAAAATCAGGCCAACAAGATTTTGGCAAGCGGCCTGACCAAATCAAAAGAAGCTGCGGACATGCTTGGCGAAGCCTTCGCCAACGGCGTCGTGATGACCGATGAACAAACGATGGCGTTTATTGCGCAGATCGAAGCAGCAGAGCGTCTAAACAAAGCCCTAACGGAAATGGCTAACGACCCGGTCAATGACTGGATGAATAACGTCGCCTCGTGGCGCGAAGCCGGGCAGGCGATTGAAACACAGGTGTTTGAGTCCCTTGGCGATCAAATATCTAAGTTCATCCAGACAGGAAAGTTCAGCTTCGAAGAGCTTGGCGCTTCTATCCTGTCCACGGCGGCAGACATTATCTCTGACATGGCGGTCAAGGAATTGACGGCGATGCTCGGTGGGAACATATCCGGTCAAGGCGAAGGTGGTTTCGGCCTCGGCGGCATACTGTCTGGAATGTTCGGCAATAGCTCTATTGGTCAGCCCGAAGGCGACCCACTCGCTGCGGGTTTTGACGGTAAGGCGGCTGGTCAGGCTATCAGCCAAGCGATGATCAACGGTGGACAACAAGCTGCGGCAGCTATCCAGCAAGCAATGAGCACAGCGTCAGGCCAGCTTTCGGCGGGTGTCGCTTCTGGTGGAGCGTCGGCAGGAACAGCGATCAATTCAAGTGTTACAACGGCGGGTACTTCCGCAGGGACGGCGATGAACACGTCCATCGTCACAGGCGGTACCACAGCAGCAACCGCGATGGGCACGGCTGTGTCTGCTGGTTCCGCCGGTGGAGCGCCCTTCTTTCAAACCGCTATTGAGCAAGGTTCGCAGACCGGCGGAGGGTTCTTCTCACAAATTTTCAGCGGCCTATTTGGCGGTGGTGGTGGTGGCGGAGGTCTCGGCGGACTGTTCGGCATGATCCTGCCCGCACTGTTTGGTTCTGGCGGTGGTGTTACCGGCGGCGGTGGTCCAGCTATTCCATCCGTCATGGCACCAGCGACAGCGTTCCGCCAAGCACCTAAGTACGCGATGGGCTCTCCCAACGTTACCGGCGGTGTTCCGGCAATTCTCCACAACAACGAAGCCGTTGTGCCGCTCACAGGCGGGCGTAAGATTCCAATCGAAGGTGGAGGCGCGAGTGGTGGAGGCGGTCAAGTCATTAACCAGACCTTCAACATCACGACACCGGACGCGGACAGCTTCCGCAAGTCTCAATCGCAGATCGCCGCTGACGCGGCCTCGTCAGGACAACGCGCGTTGTCAAAAAACCGTTGACGGGTGTGACAAAAGGTGATACGCAAGCGCCATGGCAGCAGTAATATTTGATGAAGTTCGTTTCCCAACGAACGTAAGCTATGGATCGTCCGGCGGTCCTACCTTTAAGACTCAGGTCTTCGAGACGTATCGTGGGTATGAGAAGCGTAACGTTGATTGGAAATCTCCGATCATGGAATTTAACGTCGCGTACGGCATCAAAACCGATGCGCAGATGTTCGAAGTCATCGAATTCTTCAATGCCCGTCAGGGCAAACTGCGCGGCTTCCGTTATAAGAATTGGGCTAACTACCAGATTCTAAATGGTAACATCGCAGTCGGAGACGGGATATCTACCCGCCTTCCGATGATTAGAACGTACGGGGTTCCGGCGACGCAGTCGTACAAGAGACTGTACAAGATCGTTCCGGGCTCGGTATCAGGTGTGACCATTGGCGGCTTTCCTCTGGTAGAAGGTGTTGACTTCAACATCGACTACAATAGTGGCGAGATCGTATTCAAGAATGGACAGGGACCCGGCGAAGGCATCCCGATCAAAGCGGCGACACTTGAGTTCGATGAACCGGTGCGCTTCGATGTGGACAGCTTGCAGGTGGTCATCGACGGGTACAATAACAACAACCTGTCGAAGCTGCCGCTGATCGGAATCAGAGATACATTTACGTACGGCACGGTCCCCTCACCAGACGCAGCGACCTTTACTTTGTACACCGCTGATGATCCGTACTATTCCAGCACACGCCTGCTGTTGAAGTTCAATGACACAGCTAATCTCGCCACCACCGAAGACGATTCCCGTTACAATGAATCGGTAACGATAACAGCGCCCGCCACCCTGACAACAGCGACATCAGCCTCTGGACTTGGTTCGTTGGTATCAGGCGCAACCGGATACACGAGTGTACCGGGAACGCGTTTTGATTTTTCAAACCCCAACGCACCGTTCGATGTGGAGCTATACCTGACGCGCCCTAGCACTGGTGAGTTGTACCAGCCGATCATAGGTAAGTGGGTAACAGGCGGCTCAGACCTTTCTTGGCTTCTTCGATATGAGCCAGCGCAGAAACGTCTTCGCTTTGGGGTGTCTTTGGACGGGACCACGGAGACGGACGTCCTGAATTATCCTTGGGTCGAGTTTGAAGACGACACGTGGCAGCATGTGGCGATATCTCGCCTTAGCTCCGGCCTGATCGTTATGCGCATTCAAGGAGAGACGGTGCTCACATCGCAGAGCCCCGGAACCTTGAACAATACAGCCGCCCCGGTAACCATAGGCGGCTTCGCATCTTACGGAGCGAATCAAGGGTCATACCAAGGCGGTATCGACTCTGTTCGAATCACCTACGGAAGAACCCGATACCCCGGAATTGGAAATGTCCCGGTACCTGCCGCCGACTATCCTGTATAACTTGACACTACATGTGCCAAATGATAGTTTGACACAAACCGAAAGAGGAAAGCCATGCCCGCTGTACTTGTAGCCGCCGCCGAAGGCGAGCACGCCCTATACACAAATACCCTTAATACGCTCGGCAGTACCGATAATAAACATCGTGGGTCCGTGCAATTGAATTATGGCGACACTATGTTTCGTCAATTGCTGTCTGGCGAAGAATCCAACGACATGTGGTTCCACATTTTGATGGCACGCGACGACGCGTTAGACAGCGGGGGGACATCGCTTACGTTCATCAATATCTACGGCATTGGGGGGGAGTTCCTGACAGGCGTCCGCGACGGCGGCAGCGTTTCCAGCAATTTCGAATTCGTAACAAGATGGGCCACTTCGGCGGTTTCTGGAGACGTTTCGGCGGGTTCATTTAAATATACTTTCTCCAATCAGGAATTCGTCGAGTTCGATTTCCGCGTGCGCGTATCTACCGTTACCGACGCAAATGATACACTCACAGTTGACTTTTATCTGAACCAGCAGCTTCGTGAAACACGAGTCGTAACAGACGCAACGGGTTGGCCTCTTCCTGGGCGTCTTCTTGTGCAAGCGTTGCAGACACGAGCCTACAAAGATACCTGTAACTATCAAGATATCATCATTACCGACGCTGTGCCTACTGTTGGTATGGAACTTGTGACTATGGTACCAGCAGCTTCGGGATTCTATAATCAGTTCGCAAATAACTACACAAACCTCGATGAGCCGGGTTACGACTCAAACGATCTTATCTATTCCACAGCGGCAGGGCAGCGAGAGAGTTGGATTCTGACGACCCCGACATTCGACACGTCCGACAAGATCATTTACGCTTTTGTTGCGAACCAAGTCGTACAGACTGACTTGGGTGGCGTCGTATCGGATTTCCAACCATTCGTACGTATAAACGCCATTGACTATCAAGGGTCAAGCCTCGGCGCAAACAACCTAGCGCCGAACGATTACATACACGTGTTCACGCAGAACCCGGCGACACTCGCGCCATGGGTTCAGGCGGACTTTGATGGTCTGGAAGTCGGCCTGCTGACGGTCTGATCATGACCGCAGATGTAGGAAAAGCACTCGGTTACGTCTTGACGTCAGCAGCATCTGATGCTGCGGCCTCTGCTATCATGGCGCGCGGGTTCGTGATCCTTGGGAAAAACTCAAACGAACTGTCCGGTGTCGTTACGTTCAAGGGGTATCAACTTTACGCGAACCCCGCGACGGCTATCAAATACAATGGATACCAGTTTCTGTGGCCCGGTATATACGGGGCCGTATTCAAGGCCAATGGATACATCATATACTGGCCCTTGTTCCCCGCGACACCGAACTTCGTCATCGACTACGACTTTATGGAAGAGCGCTTTCCCGATTGTATATCTTTTGGATCGTCAGGTGGGCCGGGCTTTAGCACAAACGTTGTTGATTTTGATTCCGGGATCGTCTCAGTTAACGCTGAGTGGGATCGCCTGCGTGCGCGTTATGATGTATCCTTCGACACGACACCGCCGGACGAGATAAAGCTTGTTGAAGATTTCTTCTACACGGCAAAGGGCAAGGCAATAGGTTTTCGTTTCAAGGACTGGAACGATTATCAAATTGTGGGCCAGAACATTGGTCTAGGCGACGGAACTACTTCGGTATTCCAACTATTCAAGAGATACCAATCAGGCAACACCATTTACGACCGCCCGATCAAGAAGCCTCTGAAAGTATCGTCTAACGGTCAAGACATGCAAGTGACTGTTGATGACGTTATCCAACTAATGGACGGAGAAGTATACGTCAACGAATCACTCGGCTTGATATCGTTTGACGTTCCACCACCGTTGGGAGCTATCGTCCGCGTGGAATATGGAGAGTTCGATGTTCCTGTACGCTTCGACACAGACGAGTTGGAGATCAGCTTTGACGAATTCCGCCAGCTTAGCCTGACGGTACCCCTAATCGAGATTTTGGTATGAAGACGGTAGAAACACAGGTCCTTAGAGACCACCTTGATCAGGAAGTAACCGGGCTCGCTACGTGTTGGGAAATTGAGCGCGCGGACGGTCGCATCTATCTGTTCACTGATTCCGACGAAGACCTGATCATCGAAGGCTCTACCTATAGCTCCATTGGTGCGTACAAGCGCACAGCAATCGAGACCTCTTCAACACTATCCGTTGACAACCTAGAAGTTGTTGGCTTGGCAAATGAACTGGCCCTGCCTGCTCAAGACCTGCGCAACGGCCTGTTCGACAACGCACGCGTCAGCGTGTTCATGACAGCTTGGTCTGACGCCATTCCTGGAAAGATTAAACTTCGTCGTGGTTTTTTCGGTGAGGTGCAGACCCTGCCGAACGAGACTTTTCAAGTCGAGCTTCGCGGCCTCATGCAGCGCCTTGCCTACAACTACATGGACATTTTCAGTGTCACGTGCTTGTACGACCTTGGCGAACCATCCTGCGGTATCGTCATTCGACCGGACCAAGTACAGCGCAGCAGAGCCTACGCTTTGGGCGATGTTGTTCTTGCCGCGCAGAGTGACGAAGAGCTTGGACTTCGATACGACTTTACAATTCAAGACCCATCGTTCAGCACACTGAGCGCCGGTAGTTTCGCGACGTCTTTGAACTGGTATGATTCTGGGGCCAACCCGATGACCACCGCAGTGGGTGGTGCATTCTCAGCCCCGGCGTCTCTTGTTGGCGGAGCCGGTGACGGCACGACATCGCAATTTATTGATTTCGAAGGTGCTTCCGACCTACCGTTGTCCGTGGTCACAAACGGCGATGCAACCTTCCGCCTAGAAGGCTACCGCAAAAACGATGGCGGTGACGGACGCGTCCGTGTGACTTTCCTAGATGAAGACGGCAACACCTGCACGCGAGGAAGTGCCGCGCGTACCACAGTACGTCAACGCTACGCCAGCACGTTCAACATACCGGGCGACTTTACGGTCATGTTCTGGATCAATCCAGACGACACATCGTACGGCGGCATTATGGCGGGGGGTGTCGGGGAAAACAGCGTGTTGACGTTGAATACAGGATCACAGATCGTTTATTCAGATCGCGCCATACTCTTGCAATCCAACTACGTTACTGACAACGACCTAGACACCGTAATAAGCAGCCCCAACTTGGCGTCCGATCTCACCAGAGTCAACACAGGTGTGTGGAATCACGTCATCGTTCAACGCGAAGGAACCACCGTTCGCATTTACATCAACTTTGAATTGATGTCTTCGGACACCACTGCATGGAATGGCCCATTCTATTTTGAGGACCTGTTCGCAAACAACGACGAGGTAATCCCTTTCGGCACTGGCTTGACACCATTTGATAACGGATACCTTGACGACGTTCGTATATACGATGAGGCGATACCATATGAAGAGATTGTCCTGATCACGAAGGGCGATCCCGTGACACCTGACGCAAACCTTCTACGTTGGTTCTCGTTTGACGATGGCACGATAAACGACCAGACCGGAAATGACGCCACCAACTACGGTACCGGCGCAGGCACTACCACGTTCGTCACCTCAAAAGCGCCATTCAATGGCACAGGCGTAGCCACCGGGTATAATTCCGGCTTCACTGATGTTGGTACCACTTGGGTGCCGTTCGACACCGGACCTATAGAGGTGCCGACACAAGCACGCGTATTGCGTATTGACCTAGATTCTCAAGGCGTAGCCGGTGCTTGGTTCGACGAGCTTCGCGCCAAGATGCTTGACACGGCACAGGTTGATCCAGCATTCTTGCCATCAACTTTGAACAATGTCTATTGGGAATGCACAAGCGCTGGCACAACCGCCGCGACTTACCCCGCGACTTACCTCGGTGGTGCCGGGTCCACCGCAGCAGATGGTGGTGCGACATTTACAGCACGAAACGCATATCTTCGCTCTGGTGTCGTAACCAACGGTGGTGGCCCTAGAGTTTTCAACGCGTCGATCACGGAGCCCCGTGCCGTCGATGGATGGTTCCAAGGAGGTACAGTAATATTTGTTACTGGCGATAACGCAGGCGTCGCCATGGAAGTGAAATCGTGGGTTCAGTCAACCGGGGAAGTTTCCCTGTTCTTGTCTGTTCCCGACAATATTGACATAGGAAGTGAGTTCCTGATCTACCCCGGCTGTGACAAATCAAGAATCAGTTGCGCGGCTATTTTCAGAAACATAATCAACTTCTTCGGGTTCCCTGACATCCCCGGACAAGATGAGCTTTTCCGTTACCCGGATGCGAAATAATGACAACACCCGATGATGTAGTGAAGTACGCCCGCTCTTGGCTTGGAACAAAGTGGGTTCACCAAGGACGTACCGAAAGAGGTATTGATTGCGCAGGACTTTTGATGCGCACGATATGGGAATTTGGTCTCGAAGGTGAGGACCTGAAAGGTTACCGAAGAGACCCCGGCCCCGCGTTCCTTCAACAGATACGCCTGTACACTGATCCCGTCAGACCGGTGGTCCCTGTTAATGGGGCGATAGGCATCTTTAACGACACCACCATGCCTTGCCATACAGGCATTTTTGCGGTAGATTCGGATACAGGCGCAGTGACCGTAATTCACTCAGAAGCCTTTCCCAAGCGTCGCGTTCACGAACAATACTACTCTGAGGGTAGCCAATCCCTTGAGAGTCGCTTGGTTGATATCCGTCTTTTCCGTGGGGTAGACTATGTCTAGCAGTTTTGGTCGCCTAGCCTTGGGCATTGTTGGAGCCGTAATCGGCTCCTTCTTTAGCGTGGCGGCTATTGGCTTCGCGATTGGTTCTGCTATTGGCGGATTCATCTTTGCGCCGGAGGGCCCGAATGTTGAAGGCCCGCGTCTTGGCGATACGGACGTACAAGCGTCCACGGTCGGTAAAATCATACCAGAAAACTACGGCACGACTCGTTCTACAGGAAACGTGTTCTGGTCGGGTGGATTGAAGGAAATCAAGACTGTCGAAAAGCAGGGCGGCGGTAAAGGCGGAGGCGGAGGCGGAGGCACGTCCACAACCTACTCGTACTACGCATCGTTCGCAATTGCATTCGGGAAGGGACCCGCCGAAGCCGTCCGAAAGATATGGGCGGACGGTAAGCTTATCTATGACGGCACCGGCAGCGGCGACGACAAGAAGAATAATAAGTACAACTTCCGATTTCGTAGAGGCGTAAATAACCCCGAAATAAACTCCGGCACAATCGATCCGCTAATTGCGGAATCTATCAACCGCCGTTTGCAAGGTATTGCTGACGTCAACGAGGGCAACCAGCCACAGTCTGAATTCACAACGATGAATGAATTGATCGGGCAGCTTAGCGGCGAGTCTGACGCCCGTTCACAACTATACGCATCCTACTTGACAACTCTTCGCGACGACGTCGTTGCCGGGGGAGGCACGCCCTATGACTACCAGTTCACCCCTTCTTACAAGGAGGTGGCGTACATAGTTTTTGACGATGTTCCTCTGGAAGATTTCGGTAACCGCATCCCGAACATCTCGGCGGAGATCGTGTGGCAGACGGATCAAACCGTCAATCCTAACGATACGATTGACCAGACCGCCTTTGCGGAGACTTCTCCTGTTGCGGGAGCCCCGACCGACGCGATGGCTATTGACCCTTACGCACGCGTGATGGCTATTATCAGCGCCGGTACGCAGGTACGTCGTTTCAGTCTCGTATCAAACACAGAGACAGCGAACGTGCCTGCGGCACAAAGCGGCCTCACCATAGAACGTATTCTGTGTGCGGACTCTAATGGTGATTGGATTGCTCGCGCAGGCGTCGCCGCTAACCCAGACCGTCCGGTGAAGCTTTCGAACAATTCGCTCACCATCACCAACACCGATGCTTTCGCCATTTCTGGTACGGAAACCATGACTTTCGGGACGAAGGCGGGTATTAACGGCTCCCGCTCCCTTGTTGCTTACTGCAATACAAGCGGCGGTATTGGATTCCTCGACACAGGAACAACAAGAATATTCAATAACGGGTACACGGCAAGCGTAGGTCTGGGCGATGGACCTATGGTCTACGGCGGAGGATCGCCGGGAGACACCACAGTGTATTGGGCGAGCACTGACGGAACTGACGTCCGCGTTCATAAGATCGGACTAAAGTTCAGCAACCAGTCGTCATCGACTGTTTTTACTCTCTCTGGTGACGCAGTTAACCCGCCCACGCAAAAACGCGTAATCATGGACACCGTAGGACTTGCGGGTGGTGCCCTTAGTGCCGTGATATACGACGCGACGACATCTTTGGTGTACGTTCTAGTCCAAAACAGTGGTGGTGGCGGTACTGTGTATCGCTACGACCCTAACGCCGCCGGGACAGGTGCGGACCCGTACCTTCAAGGCTCTTCTACATTCAGTGTGACACCACCAAACTACGATAGCGGCTTCTCGCGTTCAGGCCTAGCTGGCGGCTTTGTTGCGTGGGCTAATGGTACTGACCTTATCCTAGCGAACCTGTTCTCCGGCGAATCTACCGTATACAGCGGGGTTGCCTCCGGGGCTGTGTCAAACGATTGTCAGGTATACGATCCAAACAGCGCCACGCTGGTTACCTTCATAGGCAACGCTCCGGTAAGATTTAACTTTGGGCAGCTTTTGGAAGGGCAGTTGTCAACCGATATCTCTGGTATCGTGGCGGACGTGTGCGAGCGTGTAGGCATGCTCCCAGACGAATACGACGTCTCACAGCTTGTTGGCGTCGCCAACGTTCGTGGATACACCATTGCGAGACCGACAAATGGCCGTAAGGTTCTTGAGAATCTGTTCAAGTCATACTTCGTTGAAGGCATTGAATCTGATTGGAAAATCAAGTTCAAGCCCCGCGCAAGCACGGCCATAAGAACTATAACAGAGAACGAACTAGGAAAGACACGCGGCCCGACCGGGGACGTCCCGTTCGTGGAAGCGCGTGTACCAGAGTACGATCTTCCGGCAGAAATTTCCATGATCTTCTCTGATCCGAACAGAGACTATCAACAAGGATCATCCCACTATCGCCGTGTGTCCCAACCGGTGCCTGTGATGTATTCGAGAACTGTCGAAAACATAGAGCTTCCTCTCGTTCTAACAGAACGCCAAGGACGCCGTATCGCTGAACGCATATTGTTCTTCTCTTGGCTGAGCCGTGACCAAGGAAAGACGTCGTACCCGTGGACGCACATTGACATAGACCCCGGCGACGTGGTACAGTTTAGATTCAATGACGGGCGTATTCTGACGGACAGAATCGAGAAGATCGACATCGGCGCGAACTTCGCCATCGAAGCTAACACGTCTCGCTCTGGTGATCCGGTTTACGAAGAGACGATTGACAGCGCGGTGGAGACTTCCTCCATCCCGACCAACTCTATTTTGACTCCGGCCTACGCCAAGATGTTCGTCTTGGACATCCCGCTGCTATACGACTACCACGACTTGGCACGTAACGCCTTGCGCTACTACGCTGCGGTTGGCTCTGATACTACGTCCTTCAACAGCGCGGACCTATACCAGTCAAACGACGGCATCGGATACACTAACTTCGACACCGTCTCAGCCGACGTCACTTGGGGCTCCGTGACTTCTGGCGCTCTTGGAGCACCGCGCTCTTTGCACTCGATTGATTACGAAAACACGTTCACCGTGGCTCTTGGTGTTGATAACGGGGACCTGTCAAGCAAGACACTTGACGAGCTTGTGACCGGTGAAGCCAACCGTTGCCTCGTGTACAGCCCCGGCGCTAACATGGGGGAAATTATCCAATTCCAAAACGTCACCGCTAACGCGGACGGCACGTACACATTCGACACATTGATACGCGGTCGTCGCGGAAGCGATCAACAAGTATTCGAGCATACCGAAGGCGCGACCTTCATACTATTGACCGACCCGGCTATCCAGCCGGAGATTTACGGTCTTGAGGCTATCGGCGTGACCCGTTACTTCAAGGCGGTATCTCGTGGCGGTCTAATCGCCGAAGCGTCTGTTGTGGGTGAAGAGATAGAAGGTAACGACCTCAAGCCGTACGCCCCAAGCTACGTTCGCCGAACCGATGATGGAACAGACCTGACCGTGCTTTGGAACCGCCGCTCTCGTCTTGGGGGCGCGTGGAACATGGCGGGTACCGGTATTGAAGACGTCCCGCTGAACGAGGACAACGAACAGTACCAGATATTCTTGTTGCCAAACACGCCCACCGCGCTTGCCGAGTTTGATCCAATCGACACCGGCACCTTCATTACTTCGCAGACCGTCAGCGAGCCTACCGCGATCTTCGCTGGCGTAGAGCTTGCTACGGAGGGTTACACCTTGGCAGATGACATCAACGTCGCTGTGTACCAACTATCCACACAAGTCGGGCGAGGCTTCGGTCGCGTCGTGGCCCTCGCCCCTTAATCCCTTGACATTCCGGGCAGCATCCCGTACAAAAAGGCACACCGCAGGAGAGACACATGCCGAACGGCAATTCCCCACAGCTACAAATTCCTCTCATGGCTGAGAACGATACCCTAAAGTATCTTCTCAACAATGACGGATTCAACGCGATTGACAACGCGATCAACAGAATTCTAGCCGTGGATATGACCGCAGGTAACGTCGCGCTCACCGAGTCGCAGCTTACCCGAAACGTGGCATTTAGATGCTCGGGGCACGCAGTCCCGCGCAACCTGACGATACCGACAACGGTTGGATCGGCCCCGATCATCACAGTCAATCGCTTCTTCATCGTGTCAAACAATGGCACGGGTGACGTCACTGTAACGCATGGTGCTGGTGGTACTGTGCTAGTGGGTGCAAGCTCTTCGGCGCTGGTTCTTGCGGACGGTACCGACATCGTCCTTGTCTCTCGTTTCGTCCCTGCCCGCATCTTCCAAGAGGAAGGTGCAAACGTTGTAACCGACCCTACGTTCGTGAACTTCATTGGTAATGGGGTTACTGCGACGCTAAGCGGTGGTGGCGTAAATGTCACACTTTCTGGATTTGCCGTTCAAGATGATGCTGTTTCGCAAACAACAGACACCACAGTGGTCAACTTCACTGGTGGTGGTGTTGCGGTCACCCCGACCGGCAGCAGCGCGGCAGTAAATATCCCCGGCGTAAACGTCGAGGAAGAGGGCGTCGCTGTGACGACCGCAGCGTCCGCTATCAACTTTATTGGTAACAACATTACAGCGGTGAACAACGCTGGTACGGCGGACGTCACCTTGTTGGGTGCGGCTGTTACGGTGAACAGCGTTCCGTTGCTCACAGACCTCTCAACCTTTGACATCTTTGGGGACGCGGTGACCGTGTCTAACCCAAGCGCAGGTGTAGCACGTCTTGAGTTTGACGTGGCTCCGGCACGAGGTTTCAGAGGGGCGATGGTGTATCGCACCACAGATGAGGCTCTAGCCGCAGCGACTCCTGAGATACTCACTTGGGAAGCTTCTGATTACGACTTCGGTGCGTGGTCAGATATAGGCGGGGGCAACCCGTCCAGACTTACTGTTCCTGCGGGAGTGTCCCGCGTAAGAGTTACAGCAAACGCTTTGTTCGCTACTGCCGCTGACGAAGCCGTTCTGACCATCTTCAAAAATGGCGCGGCGGTGCGTGGTGGTGGTCGTGCTGATAACGACACAACTGGTGTAGAATCCCTTAACGTTCAATCGGCTGTTCTTTCGGTTACCCCCGGAGATTACTTCGAGGTGCAGGTAACAAGCGTAACCGCGCGCAATATAACGGCGGGTCTCGATACCTTCTTCGCCATCGAAGCTGTGTCCGCGTCAGCGGATACTTTTGTGACCGGGGGCCGTTCACTTGGCTTCGCCGGATGGTCGGCACCGGGCAACCTGTTCACAGCACTGAACAGCGGCGCTCCAACAACGAACGCTTACGATGCTGGTACTGAGACTTGGGAGATCGAGACCGTTGGTGCGCAGGGCGTAGGCTTTGCGGGGACCGCGACCGGTATCACTGGTGGATCAGATTTCGATGTGGTGTTTGCATTGCGCGGGCGTTTGCCTAACGATGCAGATGCAGAGATCGGCGTCTTCTACGGGAACACTGCGGATCAGGATCGTTCTGTATTCTTGATTGACGAAGCGGGACAATTCCGTCACGATTTCTACAACACCAACACCACGTTTGGATCGACTGCCGCTACCGACGCCATTGGCCGCGTGTACAACGACTTCCCGCGTCAGGGCACGTTCTACATGCGCCTGACCAACACGGCAGGCACGACGTCCATGCAGTTCTCTACGGACGGTCTGGATTGGGTGGAAGTGTTCGCCGGTACCGCAACCGAAAACACGATGACGAACATCACGGAAGTGGGCCTGTTCTACAACTCTGCAAACGTCCTTGCTGGCGAGATTGTCAAGCTGCGCTGTGTTGGCTACGACGCAGGTCCTCAAACTGAGATCATCACTGGTCTCAATGCGCACTTTCCCATTGAGGAAACCACGACCGCCCGTGTTGCGCCAAACTCTGACTTCTACGGTAACAGAACCGTGTACTTCAAGAACGCGGCGGCGGCAACCTACACAATAAACTCCGGTAATATAGGCACAGAGCCGATGGTGCTTGTTCAGGATACTGCTGCGGGAGCAGTGACAATTACCGCAGGCGCTGGTGTCACATTAAAATCGGCGTCAGGTCTAATTACGGACGGGCAGTATGCTCACGTGGTGGTGATCCCCGACAAGTTCAACGTCGATAACTACTATGTAAGCGGGCGTACAACGACATGACAACAGGCATATTTAATGCGATGTCTGGGATTGCGGCGTCGGCGAAGGGGAAAATTCCAATTTTTGTTCAGCTATCCGGGTCAGGGTCATGGATAGTACCCGCTGGTGTAGTAGAACTGATTGATGTCATGCTAGTCGGGGGCGGCGGCCAAGGCGGCACCAGAGGCGGGGGTGGGGGCGCGGGGCAGGTCCTTAACCTAACTAATATAGCGGTGACTCCCGGAGCGTCTTTGTCTTACGCTGTTGGCGCTGGTGGGGCGGGTTCTGGGGGTAAACCCGGCAACGACGGAATAGATACCACGTTCGACATCTACACCGCCGAAGGTGGTGGTGGTGGGGGAGGGCACGATAACACCACATTCGCGAATGCCGACGGTCGTCCGGGAGGCTCTGGAGGAGGTTCTTCTGTCTACTTTAACGGTAGTTATCTTACGGGTACTCCGGGTGCCGCAGGCTCATCGTTATCTTTTCCGGGGGGCTCCGCGACGGTAACTAGAGCAGGTGGTGGCGGTGGTGGTGCTACTCAAGCGGGGGGTGCCGGTGTGGGCGCGGGCGCTGATGGAGGGAGTGGATACCTTTCGTCACGATTCTCTGCATACGGTGATGGCGGATATTTTGGTGGTGGTGGTGGTGGCGGTAACAGAGATTCTAATAATGTACAGCAAGGCGATGGGGGTGTTGGTGGTGGGGGTGACGCGGGGGACGGAACTGGTGGCTATACTGCTTTCGGGCCGGGGCAACCCGGTCTTGCCGCTACGGGTGGTGGGGGTGGTGGTGGTATAGCCACCAGTTCCGCAGCCAGTGATGGAGACCCCGGAGGTGCGGGGGGGTCCGGCACGATATTGTTGTACTTTTTAGGGTATTGACACCACACATCGGGGGGCTACTTGGACCATAAACGAATTCTGAAAGTATCGGTGGATTAAACCACCGCTTCTGGACTGGTTTAGAAATCTGCGCTATACTCCACCGCAAGAGGTACCCGATATGAACGAGATCACCAACGACCGCGTCAAGTACGCAATCGAAAAGCCCACGCCTAACATCGGCGGGCTTATCGCGCCAAAGTTTATCGTCATGCACTACACCGCTGGTGCAACGGCTGAGAGCGCTATCCGCACTTTCCAGTCGGCAGCGTCACGCGTCAGCGCGCACCTGACTATCGCACAAGATGGTACCGTATACCAGCACGCCCCGTTCAACATCAAGACGTGGCACGCAGGCCCGTCTAAGCACATGGGATACAGCGGGCTCAACAGTCACGCCATCGGCATCGAGATCGTAAACGTCGGTTGGTTGCGTGATGAAGGCTCACAATGGGTTCGCCGCGATTCCGAAGGACGTGTCGTCGCCAGTGTGCCAAAAGGTTCTGCCGGTGTTGTCGCAAAGAACGCGCGTGTGGGTGGGGGAGAATTCTTCTGGCCCGCATATCCGAAAGCACAGCTTGACGCTGTGAAGGCCGTCACCGAAGACATGATCGACGAATACAACATTCTCGATATCGTCTCGCACGAACAGATCGATACCCGTGGGTGGAAGACCGACCCCGGCCCGTCGTTCCCGATGGAAGACTTCAAGCGTCTGTTGTTCAAGGCACCGCACCGAGACCTCGACGCCGACATGTACGAAGTAACCGCCTCGTCCCTCAACGTACGTTGGGGACCGGGGACTAATTTTGGAACGAAGGCAAGCGTTAGTCGTGGAGACGTTGTCAAGGTTGTTGATACTGACGGAAGCTGGAAGCGTGTCGATATCAACGGTGATGACGACGGATGGGTTCACGGAGCATACCTTCGTCGTAGCTGACGGAGAATGGAGTGATAACCGGCGCTCTGATTACAGTTTTGATTGGTGCGACGGTAGTTAGAGCCCGTTACGAAGGCATGGCTTGGCTAGACATAATTGCTTGGCCGTCCCGCTGGTTGTTTTATGTTTCCCACGGTGGCACATGGGGTCCGACTTTTTCTGCTTGTGTAGGCCTGCGCGTTAGATACGGTGCAGGCTGTTCTGGTTTCTGGAAGCAAGCTCACCGTGGCATAGACGCGTTCTTTTGGTTGTTCGAGAAGGACCATTGCCATAATTCACTGAACAGAACTGAGGCGTATTTGAAACGTGTCCGATCCGAACGCAAACATTGGGGCCGACCAGAAGCCTAAAGAACCGGTTGACCGTGGTCGCCGCTTCAAGTACATTGCGTGGGTGACCGCGTTCTGCTTGATCTCCGCGTTCCTCGTCACCATGGTAGGTTGGTGGCTGTACCCTGCTGCTGCATCGCCACTTCTTGACTTGTACGTCAGAGGTGTGCTAGGTATTGCGTCAGCGACTGTCCTTGCCTACGTCTCCGGTTCTGTGATCGATTACAACGGCGGCATCGGCAAGCTGTTCTCGACACAACCGAAAGGCTGATAATGGTTGGCTCAATAAAAAGCTACCTGTACATCGCACTCGCGTTTGGTTTCATCTATCTGGCGGGCGAAGGATTCCAGTTCGTTGACGAAGCCATGGATAATGCTGCGACGATTGTACGTCAAGAGGCGCAACTCGAAATTCGAGACGCCCGTATATCCAATCTTGAAAGTGAGAAGGCGCAGATTCAGAACGCGCTGATCATCGCCGAAGAAGAGCGTCAAGCGCTCGTACTACGTAACTCAGAGCTTCGTGACATTCGTGACAAAGCTCTCACAGCGGGAGAAGAAGCAGATGGGGAAATCTCGCCTGTTCTTGGTGATACTCTTCGCGCTCTTTCTGAGTAGCTGCGGCGAAAAGGACATCAAGCTCGAAGTCCTACCACAAATGACGGAAGTCACAATCCCGGCGCAGAACCGTTCTTGCGCAAACATTCCTGCACCGCCTAACCCAGATACAGCCTCACAACGTGATGTTGCTGCGTGGTTGCCTGACGTGTACGGTGCGCACGCGGAGTGTAAGAGTGACCTGAGAGCCGTTGTACGCACCATTGACAGCCATAACGCAGAGGCGCAACGTCAGGCTGCGGAGAACGCTGCGAAAGTCGTGGAAGCGGACTGACGCCGAACTTGTGGTTGGGCGGGTATTCGAACCCGCCATCTTTACGCATGAACGGCATCAGTTCCACTCCATCATATGGTTCTTTTGGAACCAGTCACTTTCCAGTCGATCCGAACCCACCAGTTCCGCGTTTCGTTCCGGGAAGGACTCCCACCTTATACGTGTAGGCTGGTGCATATCGTTCAAGGATAAGCTGTGCGATACGGTCGCCAGTGTGGACGTTGAAAGCGGCACTGCCGAAGTTGATAAGAATTGCGCCGACTTCTCCACGGTAGTCTCCATCAATAACCCCCGCCATGATATCAATACCGTTCTTCATTGCGAGCCCGCTACGCGGGGCCACTCTTCCGTAATAACCCGGCGGGATCGCCATTGCGATTCCTGTCTTGATGAGCTTGCGCTCACCGGGATTTATTTGGACGACTCCAAGGTCTCCCACATCAGCGTACAGGTCCATACCTGCCGCGTCGCTGCTGCCGTAGTGAGGCATCTGCGCATTGCGGGATAGAAGTTTGATCGGGATATGAATGATAGGCGCGCGACGTTCTTGCGCGAACAAGCCTGCATTCAGTTCAACATTTTCGTCGGACATAGTGTTCCTTTTCGGGGGTCTAGTATGACACGCCCCGCGTCAGCGGGCCGTTTTCTGTGTGTGTACTGGTCGGCGATTACTCGCCGTCTTTGACCCAGAACAACTTCCACCAGCCGCGCTTGCCGCCGATGTAGTAAACGACGCCCGCAACGACGACGAGTCCAATAAGTCCTTCCATGTTCTTCTCCTAGCTAGGTTCGGGCGTCTAGGTACTTGATCAACTCTTCATACCCTCCAACCAGCGTGACGCCGTGATAAATGATCGGAACAGTTGACATTTTAGCGCGTTCTGCAACCTCAAGCAACTGCGGTCGTGCAAGTGGTCGTATCATATACGGAAGCCCCGCGTTGTCAAGGGCTTCCGCAGCTTTCTCACACCAAGGGCACGAGCGCCCCGCCTGTGTGTGTATCATGAACGAGGATTGGATCATCGTATCGGGCACGCGCCTGTTGCACATTCCATATCGTCCAACATCTGTTCCATATCCGTACCTGTAAAGTCTACAGGCTTCAAGCTGTTTGCATACTCTCGGAATGTTTCTTCATCCACAGGAGTTTGAGGGAGGTACGGATAACCGGCTGATTTGGCTACGGATTCTGGGTCCACCACCATCGCAACAGGATCAGGGCGGTAGAGGAACGACACACCGACGTAGCTGTCCCAATTGTCCATCAGCCAATCAACCATCGCCGGTACTTCGTCCGGGCTGTAGTAGATCGTGATCGAGCAGTTGTGATCGACGTAGTGTTCTTGCAGAATCTTGTAGCGATAAAGCTGGTCGATAGCCGGTTCCATGTTGACTTCAACATCAACGGTGTAACCGTTCTTCTTCGTGACCGTGACCTTCTCGAAGCCTTCGATGTTGGAGTAATCCACAGGAATTTGAACGAGGGTCGCCGTGCTGTCGTACGGGTTTGGTTCCGTGCGGTAGCCCGCGTCGATCATCGCCGCCAGCATCGGATCGTGTGCCGAGAAGTTGATGCGGTTGATGATGTAGCGAGCGAGCGGTAGGTGCGCGCCTTCCGGCACTTCATCACCAACGAGGCCAAACACCTTGGACTGCGTACCAGACGGCTTCACAGTCGTCTTGAGGACGGCGCGCGGCAGGGACAGTTCGTCTGCCATATCGTCGCAGCCACGGTGCGCCACTTCGCGAAGCTCTTCCCACGCTTCTGGGTCGCGCCAGAATTCCCATGCCACAATACCAGTGACGCCAACGCCGCAGAGACGTAGGAATTCATTCAGTTCGTGCCACGTGCGCTGTAGGACGCCGTCGTCTAGGTTCACACAGGTCTGGCGGTAGTTGGCGCGTGCCACAAGGTAATGTGCGCGGTGCAGGCCGTGCTCGTCCCCGTTGAAGCGCGACACAGCCGTCTCGACAAGGTTACAGAACGACTTGTCCCCAAGAAGGATTTCTGCGCAAGGGTTGACGCCCTTGAAGTAAGGCGCGCGGTCCAGTGCCGCCAAGGCGTTAATGAAGCCGGGCTCGGACCCGCCAGCGCGCTCCATCATCTTGAAGATTTTGTTCAACTGGCGGCGTGTCGGCTTTTGATAAAACAAGAGAGAGTTGTTTGACATTCCGCGATGCCACATACCGTTCTCGTTGTGGTCCTTCTTCGCCATAGCGAAGTCTTCCCACTCAGGCTCGCCGTACGGATACAGGGCGATCTCTGCGGAGCGGCGGGAGGACAGGATTGTTCCAAGCCAGTTCTCGACGTCAAGAATATCCATAGCTGACAACAGCTTCCCGGCAGCACGATTCATCACATCGAAGATGCCATTGGTAGCCAGTGCTATCTGTTCGTCGCCGGATGAAATCCAGCCATAACCAGACAGGCGGTAACCAGCCGGACGGATTTCGCTAAAGTCCACGATCATCTTTTTCGCGCGGCCTTTGAACGCCATGATCTTGCCGAAGAATTTTGCCCACGCTTCGGCGCTGTCGCCGACGACAATCGTCCAAACGCCCGTCGCTTTGTCGAACGTTTCTTTGTTCTTTGGGTTGCCCTTCAAAGATGGATCAGACACCGGCTTACCGTCTTCTCCGACCGGAAGCTTTTTCTCGGAGCGAATGATTTCGATCTCGTCGATGTGCTGCGTGAATCCGTTAAGGACACCAACGTTGCCACGGAACCCGACGCCGCAGCCTTGCAGCAAGAGCCAGATGGTATCGACCACGTCATGCACAGTCTGGACTTCGCCAAATGCACAGTTACCAGAAACAATGGAATCCGGCATGACAAAAGAGTGGTCGTCGTCGTGTACTGTAAGACACCAGCATTCTTCCGGTGGGGCCGCTCGAACTTCCTTCACCTTCCACAGAAGTTGCTTGGTGGAGGTAGTGAAAGACAGATAGGTGCCTTCGCGGGTACCGTAGTTGGTGGGCACCGATTGCGGCTCTTCTCTGATGATGTAAAGGCCAAACACCGGGGCATACTTTGCCACAAAGCTCGCCGCATCCGGGTCGCCACAGAAAATTCCAGTAAATTTGGTGACTCCGCGCTGCCATTTTCTGCTCGCGTCTGCGGTGAAATATCCGTGTAGAAATGCTTTGATAAGGCGAAGTTCCGTATCATCGTCAGGCAGTGTTTTGAGATACTTCCCCGTGTATACTATGGGATCGCCATCGCAGGATGGTGGGTAGCTGTGCCCAAAGCCAAGCGAAGTGAATCTTGGTAGGTACTCTCCCTTGCTACCGCACAGACGCACACGTGATGTTTCTGAGCCGCCAGAGTACGCGATAGCCCCGTCTCCATACACAAAACCACACGCCCACCAATGCTGTTCATCGGTGTCAGCCTCTTCATAGGACCAATCGTGGAATGAATCTTCCGGGGCGGCGAATAGTTGGTCCCCGCACGCCAATTTATCAGCCATAACACGGTCACCGTCACGTAGAATCCAAGTGTGGTCAACACTGGAACGGATCGTCTTTTTACCGCGCCCACGTATAAGATCGATTTCTACCACATCGCGCTCACCCGCATACATAACTGTTGCGTCTTTCCAAGAGCCCGTGTGGGTCATAACGGTAAACTTGTCCCCGTCCTCGCACTCTTCGAACGACACGGTTCCTGCGGTGCTGATGAAAGAACTATCACGGGGGAGGGGGTTAAATTGGGATGCTTCGCGCGCTTTTGCGACGTCTGTTCCACCAAGCCAGCGGGTGCGCCCGGATACGGTAACCTTGCGATCCATGAATAGCGTGTAAAGCTCTTCAAGCTCGGCAAGTTCCATCAGGTCGAGCGGTTCACCCTTAGCGCGTTCCCAAAGCCAGTGCTGGTGCTCAATAACACGTCGCCATGCTTGTTCTGGGGTTTCGAAGACAGTGCCATTCTTATCAAGGGGGCGGAGGTATGTGCGGCGTTCAACGATCTGCGCTCGGGCGCTCTGCTCGGTCATTCTTGTCTACTCCTGACGGACAAAGGGTGCCATCACGCAGACATGAGAATGCGTGCTGTTGGCACTATAGGTTGTGGTGCGAGCCCTTGTGAAGGGCGGATTTGGTCATCGTAGTACAACCCGAAGGCTCTGTCAAAACAATTTCATGTCAAGAGCCACCGGGTCGAAAATACTACATTTCGTCTGCGAATTTTAGTCCCGCCGCTTCGATGACTCGGCGACTATTTACAGGACGTTCGTCAACAAAATAACCCTGACCGCGTCGTTCTGTGAGACGGTCCCCAAGGATTGCTTTGGCGTGATCCATGACCGTTAGACCGTCGTCTGCATCGGCGATGATTTCACCAAGTCGTGACAGGTTTTTGTGCTGCTGTTGGCGCGCCTGTTTTGTCGGGCGCGGCACCTTCATTTCTTTGATCCATCGGCGTACGGTAGTCAGGCTGACTTCGTAATGCTTCGCGATCTGCTCTCGTGTAAGACCTTCCTTTTCTCGGAGGAATATCAGGTGTTCACGAGTTGGGGTTTGATTGGTCATATTTTTTGCTGATGCTCTCTTCTGGGGAGACGCCTTTTGCGGCTTCTGCCAATGCGTGGGAGCCCGCCTCAGCGAGCATCCCATTGTTAAACATGGCCTTGACGGCAAGAGCAATTACAGATGCCGGGGTGATCATGTTCTGTTCGAGTTCGGACTCAGGCAGCACCGTTTCCATATTGTAGGAAACTGTCTGGACTCCCTTATCCTCGATTGTGATTACAACTTTCATCAGTCGAAGCTATTCAGCCCGGCCCAATCGCTCACTGCCTCCCCCGGAAGCATCTTGCGGAATTGCTGGAACCCGGTAAAGTTACCGTGAAGATGTCTGTTCTCCCAATCCTTGAGCCCTTCGCCTACAAAGATAAGCCCGTCAGGCTTTGCTTGGTGTTCGGCAGGGGACGCGTGTAGCGGAGAAGAACCAACAAGGCGCTCGTACAGTGCGAGGTCCTTCTTGTAGTCTGGCGTCTCGCCGTCGTGTGTCAAATAAGACACACGCGCGCAGCGGGCGACGCTCATCTTGATGAGTTCGTCGGTGGTAAAATGCGCCTGCTCCCCGATGTTTCCATCCCCAAGATTTACGACTTCAATCCCGTCGCGCTCATCGTCTGTGATGTACGGCAGGTGCCAATCATACTCGGAAAGTTTGACCGGCATGGAGTTCGTCATCACGTCGAACATCTTGTCCGCGAGGATTTTGATCTCGGGCTGCGCGTCCTTATGGCGACGTAGCCAGAAGAAGTTCTCGTAATTTGTCGCCGTGCAGACAACGCTGATGTGGCTGAACGGTTCAAGAATGCGGTTGACGATTTGCTTGTGGTACCCGGCTTTCACAAAGCCTCTGGCGACTTCTATTGCGCGGTCACGGGCTTCACACCACGCCGCTTCGTTTGTGTACTCTTTGGGGAATATCTCTTTGCCCTCTGTCGTACAGATGGTTTCCGGGATCGTTACCGAGTCGGAGCTTTCCAACTCTGCCTGCATGCCGCTTTGGTTCTTGCCCCAATGCGACGGCATCGCCGTGTCTTCGCGGATCATGTCGATCTGTTTCTCTACCGGGATCGCGCGGCTGGATGACGCGTTTCGGCTGAACATGCGGTGGGTCATGAATTCGGCGTGGATGAAGCGCGGGTACTTCAACTGGAACGTGGTGATGCGCGGGCCGTAGGGGCTGACGCTGTCGGCGATAATCTTTGCTTCGATGGTCATAGTCGGGTCCTTCTTGCCGGTTTAATGTCCGGTTTATTGCCACTAATGTGACTTTGATTTTACGTTTTGGCACATACACTTGTCAAGAACAAATGATGAACTTTGCCACTAACGATGTCCACTATTTTGTCCGCTTTGCCGATGTTGGTTGCCGATCATGTATACTCGATTGATGGGCCTACTTCGTCACCGTCAAGTTTGTATATGCTGTTCGCTGTGTAGACAAGGTCGCCTTCGACTTTCTCCACACGGGCAGTGTGAATAAAGTGCCCGTTCGGAAAACGGTTTGTGAGGTCATCGTAGACGTGACCCCAGAACACAAAGGTCCCGTTTTTGTCGCATACGTGCTTGCGCCAATTGCGCAATGTTGCCACAACGCGCGGTTCTTTAGCCATTTACTTTCCCCCTTTCATAGCGTGACGAAGCAATGATACCACGAGTCCCCACGTTGGGCCATCCTTATCTCGCTTCGGGGCGGAGATCACCTCACGCAGGCGTAGGTAGGGCTTATGCTTTCCGTTCGCATACCACTCGCATTCTATTAGTCCAGCCCAATCAGGAACGTCTTCATGCGGGATAACACCCACCGGAGCGACGTACCAGAAGCGGTCGGAGAATAGACGCGCGCCCCGTTGTTTCTTGTGGCTGTCTCTGCGGAAGTCGGAACGGGACACCTTGATCTCGTAGGCGTCCGCAGCGTTACCGGCGGACGGCGCTACGTTAAGAGCCCACAGGTCTACACGGCTCTGCAAGGCAAAGCCGGAAGACAGGCGGAGTTCTTCGAAGGTCAGGTCTTTCTTGTGGCGACCATGTTTAAGAGCTTCGGCGATCTCCGCCGCAGTGATGGTGTCGTTACGATACATCTGCTGGTGGAGTGTTCTTGGCGTCAAGCCATCCGCTCCAATCCTCAAGCTCGACTTCCGCGACTTCGAGAATCTCTCGCGCGAGGTCAAACTTGTACTTGACAGGATCAAAACCATCGGTCGAGCCGTGGTACAGCTTTCGGATTCCGCTTTGAACGATTGCGCGGGCGCATTCGACACACGGAAAACCTTCGATGTAAATTTCAGCACTTTGCAGCGATGTGCCCTGCATCGCCGCCGCAAAGATTGCGTTACGCTCCGCATGCTCGATGTAGTCGTACTTCACCGGTCGGGTGCTGTTCTCTGCGGTTGGATCGAGGCCGTGGGTGTGGCAGTTCGCACCGGCTGTAAGGACCTTGCCCCACGACGTCGTTATGACAGCGGATACTTGTGTGTCGGCGTCAGTGCTGATTTCTTCTTTGAGGTGTTGGAGAAGATTGAGCACTTCCAGCTTCGTGTCCTTGGTCTTACCCAGAACACGATAGGCGAATTCTGCAACACCGTCTCGCAAATCTTCCAGAGTGCCGTTGTTGTCAATGACGTGATCGGCATCGGTGATCAGCATTTCCATGCTCTCAAACTTTTCGTCGGGCAGGTGCTGACTGCGGTCAACCCAAAGAATAATGTCAAAGACCCCGGCAGCGACACAGGCTTCCAGTTCGGCGCGGCGGCGCATGCCTACGTACATGTCGTGACCACGAGACAGCATCGTTGTGGCGGTCTTCGTCTTGTCGGGGGTGTTGTAGTCAGTGATCATGTCAGCCCACAGCTTTCGGTGGTTGACGCGATCTTCGAACATTTCCTCGAACGAGGCATATCGGTCCTTGCCCCACTGTTCCCAGATGATCTCGCGACCAACGAATTCAGACGAGGACACGAAGTTGTAATCGTGCTCGTCGCGTAGCATTTCTGCAACAGTGTCCTTGCCGTGGCGGGCGTGACCAATGATGAGAATTTTCGGGTTAGGCATTGTCTTGTCCTTTAATTGTTTTCACGTCACACCACTATCGTTAGTTTTTCTTTTGCTCGGGTAATTCCCGTGTAAAGCCAGCGGTTGGAATCGCTGCGGAACACGCCGCTTTCGTCGTGAACCACAACCTCATCCCACTCAGAGCCTTGAGACTTGTGTACGGTCAGCACGTGACCCCAATCAAGGTGTTCTTGTGTAGCCTTGGCATGGTACACCGCCTTGGTGTTTCCGCTGTAAGCTCCACGCTTCTTGAAGTGATGCTCTTCGAACAGCGCCTGCGGGCACTTGAGCGTGTATTCGATGTTGTCGTGGTCGGGGTTCTGAACACGCATTTCCATGGACGCGGCACCGTTTTCAAGGTCACCGACGTCTTCCATACAGGTCAGGATGCTGCCGTTTACCAGCGACGGGTACTCACGCGAATTTCGCTGCACGAGGATGGGCTCATCCTTGACCGGGCCGGTAGACGTGATGCCGAGGGCCTTTCTGATTTCCCCGGTGATGGCGAAGCGTTTCTTGTGCGTTCCGCACAGAACCATGGCCTCACTGTCCATGTCCAACGTGACGTCGTCGTCGCGGCGGCGGATCACACGGGCGTTGTCGCCGTACTTTCCGGGCTTGATGTATTCGCCTTGGCGCGCCATGGTTGCCAACTGGATGATCGGGTTCTCAGCGGCTTGGCGGTGGATTTCTGTGAGGAACACGTCGGGTGTGTCCATGTCGAAACCGTGGTCGCTGTCGATGGGCGGCAACTGTCCGGGGTCGCCAATGGCGAGGATCGGAATGTTGAACGCAGCTAGGTCGTCAGCAATGAATGTGCCGACCATGGACGCCTCGTCCACAACAATAAGCTTTGTGCGTTCTGGAAGGTGTTTACGATCTTTCAGAGTGAAGGACAAGCCTTCGTCGCTCATCGCGTCAGAAAGCTCGTTCTCAAGTCTGTTCATCAGGACTTGCAGATCGTGGTTGTTCAGATTGGCAAACATGACGCGCGCGCCTTCGTTGCCCTTCGCGGCTTCCAGAATGCGGTACTCCCACTCCTGATCCGCACGGTCAAGGTTATCCTTGATCTCCTGCGACTTCTGGGTCTGGGGCATGTAGATTGCTTTGTGGATTGTCGTGGCTGGAACGTACCAGCCGGAGTCGCGCAGCTTGCCTGTGAGAACCTTGGCAGCTTTTCCGGTCGGGGCCATGTACATGACCTCGTCCTGCTTTAGGCCAAGCTCTTCGATCAGGGCGGCGACACATGTGGACTTGCCGGAACCGGCGTATCCAGCGAACACAAACGCCTGTCCGGGATCAATTCCGGGGGTCAGCCGTTGAGGGGTATAGGTCTGCCACGCAACGTGATCATCCTCAGCCGGGGGCGGGGAAAACTGAAACGACTTGGCAGCATCAGAATACCACTCAGCAGTTTGCTGGATCGCTTCCCATTGATGATTTGTTGGTGTGATACTCATAATTGCTCCAATGCGGGTGCCCGTGTTTTATCACGAGCACCCTTACATTTTAGGCCGACTAGGTCAAGCCTTACTTGTTGCCAAACTTGCGTCCGCGTGCGCCACGGCGTCCGGCAGGAGCTTGGGTCTCTTCCACCACTTCGGCTTCGTCAGCCTCGTCGGTTTCCGGGACCTCATCTTCTTCGACTTCCTTGGCAGATTCGATCTGCTTTGGTGCCGCCTTCTTCTTCTCCGGCTCCGGCGTCGGGTCCATGTCGCCATAGTCCCCTTCGTCTTCGCCAGCCGCCGCCATCAGGTCTTCTTCCGAAGCCCAATCGATGATCTTGATAGTCGGCGCATAGCGGCGTCCGACCCCCGCAATCTTCGACTTGTAGCCATCAGCAGCCAACTCAACAACGGGGATCAACCCTTCGCGGAGCTTGTACTGGCGGCTGTATGCGCGGCGGAGTGCGTGGAACGCGCGCAGAGCAACCGAACCACCGAGGCGGAGGGTGAACTCTTCGTCCGTACCATCAACCGGGCGCAGGCCGATAGAGGCTTGAACGCTCCAACCATCACGGAAGTTTGCAGGGTCTTCTTTCTGCATCTTCTTGATTTCGTCGAGCGTCATGTCGATGTCGTCATCATCCGGCAGGTAGTCCGGCATGTGATCGTACGCCATCGGGTTTTCACGCAGAAGGTGCTCTTCGGTTTCGATCACCTTGCCGTCCCACCAGAACGTCCAAATCCACATCGAGTCGAAAATGTTCGCGGCGTATTGGGAGCCGTGATCAATTTCTTCCTCGTCGGAGCCTGCGAGGAATTGCCCGCTTGCGCCTTTGAATTTCATGTAGGTGGTTGCACCGGGCATATTCTCGGTGCCTGCGCCGAACGGGTCGCCCACGTTCGTGTTTGCAACAGCAGTGCTGTTCTTAGAGCGGTCTACGAGTGCTGTCATATCTTTTTTTCCTTGTGATATGGTTTCTGGTTTGAGCGTGATTTAATTGGACAGCATGACCACGCGCAATCGTGCTGCCACCCCCGCGTCAGCGGGCGTCTGGATTACTGACGGTTACCGTCAGCTTTTCAAAGCCGTTGCCCTCTTCCATGAAATCTTCTGGATCGAGCCCCGCCTCTTCAATCTTTGCTTTTGAGAGTGCCTTGCGGCCTTTCTGGAACGTGTAGGTTGCCTTGAAGTCATCGGCGACCGCGCGGCTTGTGCCGTGCTTGATCAGTTCCTGTCGGATCGCTTCGTTGTATTCCTCCAACGATGTTTCGAGTTCTTTGATCTGTTGCTTTACGTCGTCACGTTTTAGCACAAACGGACGAAGCTCGTCAAGCAATTCTTTGTCCTGATCATCGATTTCTTTTTTGGTCAGGGCCTTGCGTGCGTTGGGTACGCGCTTTGCTTGGACGTCGTTACACGCGCCTTGGAATTTGCAATATTGGCACATGCCATCGACCTTGCCTTCGGGGGCAAACAGGCCAGCATCATCGACGCCAAATACCTTGTCGTTGCGTTCGCGCCCGATGCGATACATCGAGTCGTCGTACTCAATAACGAAGATGCGAATGTCGTCGAGCCAAGACGCGTTGACGTAGATCAGGACGGCAAGCTTGGGCTTGTATTCCGTGTTCTCACGGATCATTCCCATCTGCATTTGAACCTGACCGTGGTGCTGTGCCTTCTCGTGCGTCAACGCCAAGCGCGGGTCGAACGACTTCATTTCGAGGACAATGCTATCCTGTTCGCCGATGTCGTCGATGCCGTAGTAGGCAAGGAAGTCGCGCGGCAGAAACTTTCCGATAGCGGGGTCCGCCGGAATGATAAGTCCGTCGAGCGTGGCAGAGTGAATGCCTTCGATCAGGGTGTCCTGACCGTCGCCCGCCATGATCAATTCGAGCCCACGGCGCTTCAATCCCACCTCAATAGCCGGGACGATGTAGCTGTTCTCGATGATGTTCCCGCGCTCCATCGCGCCCCACGATTCCTCGTAGTCCGCGTCCGGTTCGATACCGAATTCAGTGCCGCGCTTTCCGAAGAAAGTCTTGCGGATGCAGCCGAAGCATTCCGAAGCCCCGACCGTCAGGTCACGACTTTGCTTCCACGTCTTCTGGTTGTTCGCGATGTGTTCATCGAACACGTCTTCGAACGTAAACCCATCAGCCGGTAGCTTGTCAGGGACGCCTTCGGCGATCAGTTCTTCAAAATATGTTGGCACATTTACACCTTGACGTTGAGAAGGGATTCCGCCGGGTCCTTGAAGTCGGGGACCGGAAGTGCGAAGTCTTGGCAGGCCAACATATAGCCGATCTGCATGGATCGAATTACACTGACCTGATTGATCTTCTCAGACAATTCAGCAACCAGTGTTGCGCCTGTCTTCGACACGTCACCGACGTACGGGGCAACGCGGCTCAGTACGAGCGGATCATCGAATGTTGCGGGTTCTTTGTGGTTCTTCATCGAAGACTCCTGTGTCTACAAGGTGATAGAAAACTTTTGCGGTGTCACGGACGTCAACGAGGGCGTCGTGTGCACCCTCCGACTTGTAGCCGAAGAAATGCTTCGTGCATTCTTCTAGCTTGGGCCACTTCCATTGTCCGTTTCTCTTTGGTTTCGCCTTGACGATGTTCATCGCCGAAAGCATTGTGCAGATTACCTTCTTGCCCTCAAAGGGATCGAAGAGTGCGTGGTTCGTCTTGGCGCAGTACACCGCTGTCGCGCGGCGCATGACCGTGATATCGAAGCGCGCGTTGTGCGCGACCATGACGTCGCATGCGGCGACGTAGTCGAAGAACATTTCCATGCCCGATATGAGATCGACGCCATACGTATCCGCCAAAGCGTTGTCGATGCCCGTGATCTTTGCGGCTTGCGGGTTTACGATCCACCCTTCGGTCTTTATGAGATAGTTGGCTGCTCCGACTTCTTTGCGGTCGGCTGCGTCCAACTTCATACCAAGCTGCACCGGCATAGGCTGCGACGGGTGGGTCGGGTCCTTTCCGGGGACAGTCAGTCCGGTGGTCTCGGTATCAAAAAACAGTGGTATCATGTCAGGTCTTTCTAAGATGTGCCTTTTTAGCGTGCCGTCAACGGCTTGTCAATGGGTTTTTTCTTTTTCCCAAGAAAATCTGGTTCCAAGCCATTGTGGATTATGAATTTTGTTCAACACGAACAGTCCAGCATCCACAGTGGCTTCAATTTCGGCCTTCTCCAAATATTCTGCCTCTTGCATAGTCAAGTCTTCGTGAAGGACGGTCAATTCTGGGTCATCCATGTGAACGTAAACAAGACTTTTTCCGTTGATACAGTGCTGAGAATCCCGGCACTCCATGTCTTTGGTAATTCCTGTGTAGACAAAACTGTATTCGGTGTATTGGTAGACGCACCACAAAAGAGCAGAACGATCAAAATGTCGGTACTTCCACTCCAACGCTTCCGCGACGTCGTCCAATATATTACGCGCGCAAGCCGCTTCATACAGCTTTCTGTCCAATTTCTTCAAATCACTACGTGCGGTCGCGCCCGTCTTGCGGGCTTCTTCGAC
>Ga0102810_1000002_pt1 | contig 67189 bp, 74 predicted proteins | sample ColrivemetaGS573_FD_84506 | JGI IMG/M metagenome (GOLD analysis project Ga0102810, IMG submission 84506) | Estuarine microbial communities from the Columbia River estuary - Ebb tide ETM metaG S.573 | ecosystem: Environmental > Aquatic > Marine > Intertidal zone > Estuary | place: USA: Columbia...
AGCGAAAAAATATTAAAAATGTATAAAAAGTTATTATAATTATAAGTTGAAAACTCATATTTAATAAATAGTAATAATTATTTTTTTCGTATTATGAGAGTTTCATAGAATATTCGACAAGATTTTACTTATTTGATAAACACTAGCTCTATTAATTGCATAAATAGGAATATTTTTCTGTTCTGCGAATTTTTTCAATTTAAAATTTTCTTTTAAATATTTTTTTAAACCAACAATACAATTTGCTTTTTTAATATCTTTTGTTATTAGAAAGTCCATTCCAGTTTTAGATATAACATCTTTAACTAAATCTGATGAAAGTGAATAAACAAAAATGAATGACTTTTGATTGTTTAAAAATTGATCTTTATAATTTTTATAATAATTAAATTTTGACCAAGTAACTCTAGTAATATCTGAGTTATTGTTTAAGGCGTTTGGGCTTAAAAAAATTGAAGAAAAATCAGAGTGTAATCGTTTATGCTTAATCTGTATTTTTTGATTTGCATAAATCTGTCTAACCTGACCAAAATTATAATTACCTCTCAATAATAAATCTATTGAATGTTGTACATTTTCATGTATAGTCCACAATTTTTGATCGTTAATTTCAATTGCAACTTGAAAGGCCGGATAAGCTTTTCTTTCTAAGATACTTTTTTGAGTACCACGTCTTTTTGCTTCTTCATCACTTAAAGTGACGTATTGAATTCCACCTATTAAATCAGTTAAAGTAGGATTTTTGATTAAATTGTCTAGACAGTTACCATGAGTTGTTCCTACTAATTGGACACCTTTTTCAGCAATTGTACGGGCAGCTAAGGCTTCTAATTCTGTTCCAATTTCATCTATTATTATTACCTCAGGCATATGATTTTCAACTGCTTCAATCATAACTTGATGCTGAAATTCAGTTTTCGACACTTGCATACGCCTCGCACGCCCAATACCTGAATGTGGAACATCACTATCACCAGCAATTTCATTAGAAGTGTCCACAATAATCACACGTTTTTCCATTTCGTCAGATAAAACTCTTGCTATTTCACGAATGATTGTCGTTTTTCCAACACCGGGTCTTCCTAATATTAAAATAGATTGGCCAGATTCTAATAAATCTCTGATATTACATATTGTACCAAAAACAGCTCGTCCAACTCTACACGTTAATCCGTTAATAATAGATTGACGATTTCTAATGCAACTAATACGATGTAATGTACGTTCAATTCCTGCCCTATTGTCATTACTAAATTTACTAATACGTTTTGTTGTATAGTCTAAATCTTGCCAAGAAATAATTTTCTGAGATAAATACTCCGGCCCAGTAACAAATCTTGCTTCTGGTCGTCGACCTAAATCCATTATAATTTCAATTAATTGATCTTTATTGGGATGATTAACCAGTGTTTCTTTAATAAACACAGGTAAATTTTCTAACAATTGATCTAAATCTTCAGAGATAGTTTTAGAATTCGACATAAATTATATATTTCTTACTCCTTAACTAATTTTTGTAGTAAATCTTTAATAAATTAGTTAAAGTTATCATATAACTTTAACTAATTTATTTTGCTGTTAGAATTAATTCTTTAAATGTTTGATTATCCAAAACAGCAAGCTGTGCTAACATTTTTCTATTTAAATCAATACTAGATTTTTTTAAATTATGAATAACTTTACTATAAGTTAAATCATGCAAACGGGCTGCTGAATTTATTCTTGTTATCCAAAGTTTTCTAAAAGTTCGTTTTTTCTGTTTTCTGCCTGAATAAGAATAGCGCAAAGCTTTCATAACTTGTTGGTTTGCTACTCTAAAAAGACGAGAATGAGCACCTCTATAACCTTTTGCTAATTGCAAAATCTTTTTACGACGTTTACGAGCAACATTTCCACGTTTAACTCTAACCATTTTTATTCTCTAATAAGGTAACATTAATTTAATCGATTTACTATCGCTAGAATGTACACATATTCCTTGTGATAGTTTTCGTTTTTGTTTATTTGTTTTGTGCATTAAAAGATGCCCTTTATAAGCATGACGGCGTAAGAATTTGCCTGTACCCGTCTTTTTGTAACGTTTTGCTGCTGATTTTCGAGTTTTTAATTTAAGCATATACATTTAAATTATTTTTGCAGAATATAGTTTTTAAAATAAATTCTTTATTTTTAAAGTTTTAGAAGAAGCTGGTAAAATATATTCAACATCATTCCAATCCACTGGGCAAGCTTCTCCAGGATTTTCTTTAATATATTGAATTGATTTTAAAATACGAAGAATTTCATTTACACTTCGACCGCATAATAAATTATTAACATTATAGTATTGAATCATCCCCTCCTTGTCAATAATAAATAAACCAGGAAGTGCTAGTCCATCTTCTGTTAAAAGTTTGTACTCAAGTGAGATTGTTTGAGTAATATCGGAAATAAGAGGGTAATTTAAATCCTCTAAACCTCCAGATTCCCTACTTAACAGCAAATAATGTAGATGCGAAAAAGGACTATCCGTGGAAATTGCCAAAACTTGTGTGGATAACTTTTGAAATTCTTTAATTCTATCACTTAAAGCGATCAATTCGGTTGGTGAAACGGGCGTAAAATTTGCTGGATAAAAAACTAACACTACATATTTTTTTCCTCTGTAATCAGATAAACGAATTTTTCCTAACTTTTTTTTGTAAACTCCGATAGCTATAAAGTTAGGGGCAGAATGACCTATTTGGGCATTATTTACCATATAAAATTTTAAATCAAAAAATCTTAATTAAAAAATAATGGCATATTTAAAAAGCAGTATAAAATCATATAATCATACTACTTTTTAATTATGGAATTACAGTATTTAAAAGTTACCAACTTGATTTTGTAACTCCAGGTAATAAACACTGATGAGCCATTTCACGTAAAACATGACGAGATAAACCGAAATCACGATAATACCCACGTGGTCGTCCAGTCTTCCAGCATCTATTTCTAATTCTAATTCTTGCACTGTTTCGTGGTAGTTGTTGTAACTTATAGTGAATTTCTAGCTTTAAGCTAAAATCTGCTGCATTACGGTACTCGTTTAATAAAGTTTCTCGTTTTTTTGCGTATTTATTTGTTAATTTGATTCGTTTTTTTTCACGTTCTATCATACTTTTTTTTGCCATAATATTCCTTTAATGCTTTAATAACTAAAATTAATTTTAGAGCTGTTATTTATATAAATGTTTCTAATTTTAATTAATAACATTGTATAGTTAGTAAGAATATATAGCAAGCTATTGATTTTAATTAATTAAAATCAATAGCTTTAACTAAATTTTGAAACGTAAGGTGCATTTTTTTTCGGTAATACTGTATATTTACTTACTAGTTGTCTTAATTCTACACCGTCCATAGTTTCAGAATCAAGTAACTTTTCAACTATTAAATCAATTACAACGCGATTATCTAAGATTATTTCTAAGGCTTTATTTTCACAATATGTTACAATTTTACGAACCTCTTCATCAATACGATCTGCAATACTATCCGCGTATTCTGAACCTGGTACATTACCCCCACCTAAAAATACTTGACCGTTGTTTTCATCTTCTAAAGCAATTGGACCTATACTTGACATACCAAATCGAGTAACCATTTGACGAGCTAAATTTGTAACTTGTTGTAAATCATTACTTGCTCCTGTAGTAACTTCCGGAGCTCCGAATACTACCTGTTCTGCCGCTCTACCACCCAGTATTGTAATAATACGTGCCAATAATTCTGATCTTGACAGCAAACTTTGATCCTCTTCAGGCGTAAACCAAGTTAACCCTTTCGCACCACCTCTAGGTACTAACGTAATCTTTTCTACTTCATCATGGGATTTTAATACTGTTCCTGCAATAGCATGTCCAACTTCATGGTAAGCTACTAGCCTTTTATTTTTTGTATCTTCCATAGGCGTACCAGCAATACCCCCTATAATTCGATCTGCAGCTTCATTTACTTCATTTTTTGTTATGGCAGGTTTTTTATAACGTGTAGCTAATATAGCAGCTTCATTTAACAGGTTAGCTAAGTCAGCTCCCGAAAAACCAGGAGTTCTATTAGCCAGTTGTACTAGAGATACATCCTCTGCTAAAGGTTTGTTACGAGCATGAACTTTTAATATTCCTACACGACCTAATCTGTCAGGTAAATTTACTGTTATTTGACGATCAAATCTACCAGGTCTTAATAAAGCAGAATCTAAAATATCTACCCTATTTGTTGCTCCTACAACAATAACCCCTTTATTTTCTTTAAAGCCATCCATTTCAGTTAATAACTGATTTAAGGTCTGCTCACGTTCATCGTTACCACCACCTACACCGGCACCACGCTCACGGCCAACAGCATCTATTTCATCTATAAAGACAATACATGGTGCATTTTCTGATGCTTTTTTAAACAAATCTCTTACTCGAGCTGCACCGATACCAATAAACATTTCTACGAACTCTGAACCTGCAACACTAAAAAATGGTACATCTGCTTCATTTGCAATAGCTTTAGCAAGTAAAGTTTTACCTGTACCAGGAGGTCCCACTAATAAAATACCTTTTGGAATTTTAGCCCCAACAATTGTATATTTTTCTGGCTGTTTCAAAAATGAAACAATCTCTTCAAACTCAGCTTTTGCTTCATCAATTCCTGCAATATCGTTAAATACAACTCCAGTATCTGGTCTTCTTTCAAATCTTGCTGTTGACTTTCCTAAACTCATAGGAGATGAGCCTGAGCCACCAGGGAAATTTTCTGAATTTTGGAATAAGTAAAATAAACCAGTAATAAAAATTATAGGTATTAATATATTACTAGCAATACCAATTAAAAGATTTTTATTTTCAGCTGGATGTGCATCAAAATCAATGTTATACTGCTTTAATTTTGAAATTAATTGTGAAGCTCCAATAGGAATCTCTACTCGAATAATTTGCGGGCGATTTCCTAATTCAGGACTGGAAGCTTCAACAATTGCATTACGCCCATTATCATACAGGTCAACTTTTTTGATCCAACCCATTTCTAAATATTCTAAGAAACGACCATAAGTCATTCTTGAACTTGCTGTAGTTTGAGTTGTAGTACTAGTTGCATTTTTATTATTATCAAAAATAGCAGGTCCATCAAAATTTTTCAGTCCCAGTCCAATAACAGATAGGGCTATTAAGCTAATCAGTATATTTCTAAGTAAGTTACGTGGCATAATTATAAATATCTCTCTAAGTTTATATAAATATTCTAAAAATTTTATTATTACAAGTTAGTATAACAGCTTTAAAATTTTTAAAACAAGAAAATTAATTAAATTTTTATGTTCAAAAAACGTAATTAACTTAAAATTATATTAGTATCTTAAAAATAATCTAAAAGTTATATGATTGATCGCGGTTCAAAAGTTAAAATTTTAAGAAAAGAATCTTATTGGTATAATCAAGTTGGAGTAATAGCTACTGTAGATAAAAGTGGGATTCGTTACCCGGCTGTTGTGAGATTTGAAAATGTAAATTATAGTGGTACAAATACAAACAATTTTGCCTTAAATGAATTAGAAGAAGTTAAAGAAAAATAAATTATAATTTATTTTTCTTTAACTTAAATATAAAAACTATTTATATAATTTTTTAGCTTGCTTTTTTAATATAAGTCAATTATTATATATTAGATATAAATTGCTGATGTAGCTCAGTTGGTAGAGCAACTGATTTGTAATCAGTCGGTCGGGGGTTCAAGTCCCTTCATCAGCTTTGAAATACAAAACCTATACTTATAAGATTATTTTTTTGTCAAACTTTTTAAACTATGCTATAATAAAGATTAAAAGTAATTTTTCAAATATTAATTAGTTGAAAATTTCCCACGAATCGTCTAATTTATAAGTTATATAGAATAGGAAAATAATTATGATCTCTGATTCTCAAGTTTATACAATAATGTTAATGGCATTATTAGGCAGTGTTTTAGCTATTCGTCTAGGCACAACACTTTACTAATAAAATATTTCATTCTCTTCAACGAATAAATTTTTTATAGACAAAAAAATTCTACTGTCTACAGTAGAATAATTTAAAACAATTAATAATATGGTAACAAAAGATTTAAAAAATTTTAGTACTCCTGTTTTCCCTTTTACCGCTATCGTTGGGCAAGAAGAAATGAAATTGGCATTACAGTTGAACGTAATTGATCCAAAAATTGGTGGTGTTATGATAATGGGAGATAGAGGTACTGGAAAATCAACTACTATTCGTGCAATTGCAGATTTATTGCCTGAAATTGAAGTTGTTAAAAATGACCCATTCAATTCTCATACATCAGACTTAGATCTAATGAGCAATGAAGTAAAAGCAGCTGTTCAAAATGGAGAAGCTATTGAGAGTGAATCAATAAAAATTCCCATGATTGATTTGCCTTTAGGTGCTACAGAAGACCGAGTATGTGGAACTATTGATATTGAAAAGGCTTTAACAGAAGGCATAAAGGCTTTTGAACCTGGATTATTAGCAAAAGCAAACCGTGGATTATTATATGTGGATGAAGTAAATTTACTTGATGATCATTTAGTTGATATTTTACTAGATTCAGCTGCATCTGGTTGGAATACTGTAGAACGTGAAGGTATTTCTGTTAGACATCCTGCAAGATTCGTATTGGTAGGCTCAGGAAACCCTGAAGAAGGCGAGTTACGTCCTCAATTATTAGACCGATTCGGAATGCATGCAGAAATTAGAACTGTAAAAGACCCAGCTTTACGTGTAAAAGTAGTTGAAGAACGGACTTCTTTTGATAAGAACCCAACGGTTTGGGTTGAAAATTATCAAGAAAAGCAACAAGAATTACGTGACCGAATTGTATCTGCACAAAAATTACTACCTGATGTTGAATTAGATTACGATTTACGAGTAAAAATTTCAGAAGTGTGCAGTCAATTAGATGTAGATGGATTACGTGGTGATATTGTAACAAATCGTGCAGCAAAAGCTTATGCAGCTTATAATGGACGTACAAAAGTTACAGTTAATGACATCGCAAAAATCATTACTTTATGTTTACGCCATCGTTTACGTAAAGATCCATTAGAATCAATTGATTCAGGAGATAAAGTTTCAAAAGTATTTAAAGAAGTATTTGAAATTGACGAATAAACGAAACTATTAATTAATTAATATATTTTTTTATGTTAAAATTTATTTGGTTAATTGTAAGTTTAATTTTAATAATTTTGATTCTTACCCGAACTCCAAAAAATAGCGGTCTAGAAAGTTTTGCAACAAAAAGTAACTTATTAGGATCGCCTAACTCAGCTGAAAAAATTTTAAATCAGTTTACTTGGTTTCTGATAGCAAGTTACTTTGTTTTAGGAATTACATTTAATTTATAGACAAAAGTACCTACGCTTTGTATAATTTCATTGTGTGGTGTTTTGTCACGCGGAGTAGAGCAGTCTGGTAGCTCGTTGGGCTCATAACCCGAAGGTCAATGGTTCAAATCCATTCTCCGCTAGAACATTTTATAAAATAATAAGAAAAAAATTAATTTTTTATTAAACTAATATAGTAAACGTTCAATAATAATAAGGTTTTACTTATGACATTAAATTTACAAACACCATTTCCTACTTTTGGTGGAAGTACTGGTGGATGGTTACGTTCTGCTGAAGTAGAAGAAAAATACGCAATCACTTGGACTAGTCAAAAAGAACAAATTTTTGAAATGCCAACTGGTGGTGCTGCCATTATGCGCAATGGTGAAAATTTATTGTACTTAGCTAGAAAAGAACAATGTCTAGCTTTAGGAACTCAATTAAGAACATTTAAAATAAACGATTATAAAATTTATCGTATATTTCCAAGTGGAGAAGTGCAATATTTACATCCAAAAGATGGTGTTTTTCCTGAAAAGGTAAACCCAGGACGTACGGCTGCAAACACTAGACAGTTTTCAATAGGAAAAAACCCTGATCCTGCTTCAGTTAAGTTCAGTGGTGTTAGTACATATGAAGCGTAATTTATACAAGATTAGTTTTTAAACTAATCTTTTGGCGAGATGGCAGAGTTGGTCGATTGCGTCTGATTTGAAATCAGATGAATCTTTACGGATTCCGTGGGTTCGAATCCCACTCTCGCCTTAATTCAAGATGCTTAGTTGTGTTTTAATAGTTTATTAATATTTCTATGAGTAAAGTCTACGATTGGTTCGAAGAACGATTAGAAGTTCAAGCCATTGCAGATGACATTTCAAGTAAATATGTACCACCTCACGTAAATATATTTTACTGTTTTGGCGGTATTGTTTTTACTTGTTTCTTAGTACAAGTCGCTACTGGATTTGCAATGACTTTCTATTACCGACCTAGTGTAGTAGATGCGTTTGCATCGGTGGAATATATTATGACAAGTGTTAACTTTGGTTGGTTAATCCGCTCAATACACCGTTGGTCAGCTAGTATGATGGTTATGATGATGGTTTTACACATTTTCCGTGTATATTTAACAGGTGGATTTAAAAAACCAAGAGAATTAACATGGGTAACAGGTGTAATCCTATCAGTTGTTACAGTTTCATTTGGTGTAACAGGCTATTCATTACCATGGGATCAAGTAGGATTCTGGGCTTGTAAAATTGTAACAGGTGTACCTGCAGCAGTTCCAGTAGTGGGGCCTCCTTTAGTATTAGTATTACGAGGTGGAGAAAGCGTAGGACAAAGTACATTAACTCGTTTCTATAGTGCGCATACATTTGTATTACCAGTAGCTGCAGCGGTATTAATTTTAACGCACTTCTTAATGATTCGCAAACAAGGTATTTCAGGTCCACTTTAATCTGAAAAATTTAATATACTTTAATTTTTAATCAAAATCGCTATGTCAGTAATTAAAAAACCGGATTTAACAGATCCAAAATTAAGAGCCAAATTAGCAAAGGGAATGGGTCACAACTACTATGGTGAACCTGCATGGCCTAATGACTTATTATATGTTTTCCCTGTTTGTATTTTAGGCACTTTTGCATGTTGTATTGGTTTAGGTGTTATGGCTCCTACACAGTTAGGAGAACCAGCTGACCCATTTAATACTCCTTTAGAAATCTTACCTGAATGGTATTTTTTCCCAACATTTAATTTGTTACGTGTATTACCTAACAAATTGTTAGGAGTGTTAGCAATGGCTGCTGTACCTGCAGGGTTAATTACAGTACCTTTCATTGAAAATGTTAATAAGTTCCAAAATCCATTCCGTAGACCTATAGCAAGTTTAGTATTTATAGTTGGATTCGTTGCTGCTGTTTGGTTAGGTATTGGAGCATGTTTACCAATTGATAAAGCTGTATCGTTAGGTTTTTGGTAAATTGATTCATATTTTCTCAATTTAAAAATTAAATTGAGAAAATATAAATAGTTTCAAAAAATAATATTAAATTCGACCTATTCAATATCATCTAAAGAAACATAAAGAAAGAATAGAGCCATACTAAATGCTGGGAAAACAATTCCTACTAAAGGCGTTAAAATTGCAGGTAGAAATGATGCTGTCATAATTAGTTTTTATTAGTAAAATTTTTATAGAACTAATAACTAAATTATAGTTATCAGTATTTATCTATAAGTATATATAAAAATAGTTTATAATTAGAAAAAGATGATTAAGATAAATCAATTTTTAATCAGTTTTATAGTAAAATTAATAATATTAAATATTATCAATTTAATATTATTACTTATTTTTAAATGTAAAGGTTTTAATTATGGAAAGTTTACTTTTAGCTCGATTACCAGAAGCATATGTAGTATTTAGTCCTATTGTGGATGTTTTACCAATTATTCCAGTATTCTTTTTACTTTTAGCTTTTGTTTGGCAAGCTGCTATTGGATTTAGATAATACTTTTTAACAAAAAGTAGCTATTATTATAAATAAATATTATAAATTTAAAATTTAGAACTTATAATAATAAAGCATAGTACATATTTAATTTAAATTATTTTTTGAAATGGTAGAACCTTTATTATCAGGTATTGTTTTAGGAATGATTACTGTTAGTGCCTTTGGACTTTTTGTAGCTGCATATTTACAATATCGTCGTGGTAATCAGTTCGAAATTTAAAAGTATCGATTATTAATTAATCGATACTTTTAAATGAAAAATTAATAGATTATTTTTTATTTATTTTTAATTTAATTATTCTTTCATTAATTTTTTTAGTTAAAAAATCGTGTATTTTTTTTTAAACTAAGCTAAGATATATAGTTAATAGTTTTAGTTTTGTACTTTTGATATTTTTTACTAACAAATTAATTTTAACTTTAATAATTTATGAAACGTTTTAATTTAGTAAGTTTAATTCTAGCCTTTTTACTTATAATGGTTCCTAAACCAGCTTTAGCAGATATCGGTGGTTTAACAAAATGTAGCGAATCAGCAGCTTTTAATAAAAGATTAAACGCAACTGTTAAAAAATTGGAACAACGAAAAAGTAAATATGATGCGGGCTCACCACCTGCTTTAGCGTTAGAACAACAAGTTGAAAGAACAAAAGCTAGGTTTGATAAATACAGCCGTTCAGAGCTATTATGTGGAACTGATGGATTACCTCATTTAGTCGCGGATGGACGTTGGAGCCATGCTGCAGAATTTATTTTACCAGGTTTCGGATTTATTTATATCTCTGGTTGGATTGGTTGGGTAGGACGTAAATATTTACGTGCAGTAAGTACTACAAAAAACCCTACTGAAAGTGAAATTATTATCAATGTACCATTAGCTTTACAAATAATGACAACGGGTTATATTTGGCCAATTTCAGCATGGCAAGAATTAATCAGCGGAGAATTAGTTGCTGCAGATGAAAACGTAACAGTTTCACCTCGTTAAAACTATCTGACTGTTATTTTATTTATACTTAAATTAGAATTTTATGGAAAATTTACAAAAATATCTATCAACAGCTCCAGTTTTATTAACAATCTGGATGAGTTTTACAGCTGGATTTATTATTGAGCTGAATCGTTTTTTCCCTGATATGTTAGGCTTATATTTTTAATCGATTTATTCTTAAGCAATACAAAATTTCTGTATTGCTTAAGAATAAAAGGTTAAAAAATTAATTAAAATAAACAACATCTGCAAAAATTTTAATTTTTTAATTTGCCTTTAACCTTTTTTTAAGTAAAAAGCTATTAATTTATTAATTTTGCTTTTCCTAAATTAATATTATCCGTTAATGATTTTAAAATTAACTTTATAGATCTAACAGCGTCATCGTTACCTGGAATTGGAATATCCACTAAGTCTGGATCACAATTTGTATCTAAAATAGAAACTACAGGAATACCAAGTTTGCGGCATTCTTTAATCGCAGTCATTTCACGTTTTTGGTCAATGACAATTGCAATATCAGGAATAGCTTCCATAGTTTTAACTCCATCTAAGTGCTTGCGTAATTTGTCTAATTCTTTTCTTCTTAATGAAGCTTCTTTTTTAGGTAATAAATTAAATAACTCATCTGCTTCTTGTTGTTCTAACTCTTTCAAGCGATTAATTCTACTTTTTAAAGTAATCCAATTAGTTAACATACCACCTAACCAACGATGATTTACATAGTATGAATTACAACGTTTTGCTTCCTGAGCGATTAAATTACTAGCTTGACGCTTTGTACCAATAAATAAAAAGGTTTTGCTTTGTTCTGCAGCTGATTGTAAATAAGAATTAGCTTCTTTTAATAATTGTGCTGATTGAACTAAATCTAAAATATGAATATTATTACGTTCCGTATAAATATACGGGAACATTTTTGGATTCCAACGATAAGCTTTATGTCCAAAATGAACACCAGCATCTAATAATTGGGCTAAAGTAATCTCAGCCATAAAAATTTATAATTCCTTACTTAATCATAATTACAACGTTTAATGTAACAAATTTAAAATCAAATCGTCTATAGTTTTGAAGAAAAAGTTTTTCCTGATTGTAGATTCATTTTAGATATTTTAAATTTAGGTAAAGTTTTATCGAAAAAAGTGAAATAAGTTTTTGCCCCCGTTCCTGCCGGAATCAATTGTCCAATGACAATATTTTCTTTTAAGCCTCTTAGCCAATCACGCCTTCCTTCAATCGCAGCTTTTGTTAAAACACTGGTCGTTTCTTGGAAACTTGCTGCAGAAATAAAACTAGGATTATTTAAAGCTGCTTTTGTAACTCCTAATAAAAGAGGGACGTAATAAGCCGGCTGTCTATTTTCAAGTGAAATTACTTGATTAATGTACTTGATATGATATATGTCAATAATTTCATGTGGTAATAATGGGCTGTCACCAGCCCTAGTAATCTGAACTTTTGATGTCATTTGTTTAATAATAATTTCTAAATGTTTATCTGCAATAGTAACCCCTTGAGATTGATAAACAGCTTGAATTGAACTCAAAATTAACAATTGAACTTTTTTGAAACTATGATAACTAGCCTCATATGCATTAGTTAAACGAAAAATTTGCGATACTCGATTCTCAACAATTAATGTTTTTGCTTTAGCATAGTAGTTAAAATAAACTTTTAATAAATTATGCGGATTTATTTTTTCATTATTTTTAATTGTTGTTCCTAATTTTCTAAACTCAAAACTTGGATCCAATGTTGTCTTACGTACTAACAAACTCTTTTTTTGATTCTTAGAAATTCGTTTACTAACCTTTTTTTTCTTTCTGGCCTCTAAGAGTTCTTCAACACGAGGTAAACCTTGAACGATATCACCAGTAATTTCTTTTTCAAAATTTAATAAACCAATAGTTTGACCATTTTCAATAAATTCTCCATTTCGACAATATACACTATTTACTTCTTGTTCAAAAAAGTCATCAGTTACAGAGTGTATACCAATTCTTGCGAATGGATATTCCAATAAGAGTAAAGACGCAAAATCTGGTCGGGAAGTTATTGTTGATTTTAAAGCGTTATTAATTAAATCAGTGTTTTGGACAAATATTAAAGGTTTTGAATAGGCTAATTTTGATATTTGTTTTGTCGATTTAATTAGTGTTAGAAAATTAGATTTTTGATTTTTTCTTTTTACCAATAGTTCACGTAATAAAACAGGGACCCCAGAAATATAGAACTTACCCTGTTTTTTAATAATCATCTTTGAGAAACTATAGTGTGTCTCTTTATTATTACGAATTGATGGACTGATTAATTTATTTGCAATATCATAATAATGAATATTAATATAATTGTTTATATTTCTGTTTTTTTTATCAATAAAACGATTTTGATTAACTGATTTATATTGAAGTAATGTTTCATCTACAAAATTATCGTTTCGACATTTAGGAAAGAAATATGGTCGTCCTTTTTGAACTGTTACAGCAAAGCCATTATCAATAATAATCTTACCATTTTCGTTAACATCTGATTGATTAATCAGCAACTCATTAAGAGTTTTATTTTTAATTTTTGTTTTTGGCAGCACTATACAATCATTATTAGAAATTAAAAAGATTTGTTTTTTTTGGATTTTTTTTGACTTTAATTTAACAATTTCTAAAGATCTGTCTGATATAACCTGCAAATAGCCTAATTTAGTGTAAGCATTAACAAATTGATGATTTTTAATTAATAAGGATAAATTAATATCAGTATATTTAAGAGATGCCGGTATATATTGAGATAAATTTAGTTTTTCTGATTTAATTAATTTTACTAAACTTTTAGTTTTATCAATTTTTATCTCAAAATTAAAATCACGATTTTTTATTAATGAATCAATAACAGTAAAAATTAATGAGTCGTTTATTAACTCAACAGAACAATTTTCTTTAATTTGTTTTGAAGATTTGTAGTAAGAATGCAAATTATTGTTTATTGTTATTAAAGAATTTTGTCGGAACTTTGAACCAAAAATTTTAGTAACAGGCTTTGCTAATGGAATTTCATAAATTTCTAAAGGACGTAGTAATAATTGAATAGAAACACCAGTATCAATAATTTCGACAAAAGAAGGTTGAAAAATTTCAATATAATCTAGTAAAAGCTCCCCTGGGTAAAATACTTGGTTTGTAAATTCTTTAATATTTTGTATATTTACTGCTTCATACAAAGAACCTGATTGAATATTAATTTCTTCTACTATTACTTTTTTATCAAAAGTTCGTTTTTCACAAATTTTAATAATACCTGAAGTTTGTGAAAAAAGATTTGGAAGTAATTCGAATTGTTTAGGTATAAAATTGTTATTATTAACCATTAGTAATTTATTTTCACATTTTGGAAAATACGTTTCTTCAGGTAACCAAGTAACTGTGGAGTGGTTAATATTATTTATTCGTTCATAAAAATAAATTTTAGAATTTAAATCTGAAACATTTTGTCTGTTTATTTCATTTGTGAAGTAAGGAATACCACCAGTAGACGTTTTAAATGAATTTGTAATTAAAGAACCAAACTTTGATACTGAATAATTAAAATTGTTATTTAATTGTTTACTTATTTTAAAATTTAAAATATATTTAATTTGATTATATTTAAATAAATAATCTATACAATTATCACTACTTAATAATTTAATAATCGTTGAATTAGGAAATGTTTGAATTTTAGTTAAAATTTCAATTGTGTTTTGAAAAGTTGAATCAAAAATTAATTTAACATAACCTGGAAGCTTGTTAATAATTTTAGAACGGAAAATAAAATTATTCCGATTAATTTTATAATCAGGATAAAAGTTTAAAAAAGAGTTTGTAGGGGCTTGATAAACTTGTCCAGACAAAATCCATAAAAGTTTATTTACTGTGGTAGCATATAACTTACGGTTCAATTTAGGCATAAAAACTTCGCCGGACATATTACTAATAATATGTTTAGTTTCAGTTAGAGTTTGTTTAATATTACCTCCTAATTGAGCGATTATTGTTGTTTTTTTAATAAATTGGTTATTCTTTATAAATAAAATTGTGTTTCTAGGTAATTCAATTTGAACAGGCTCTTTAATATTTGATCTAACAGTTAAAAATCCTGAATTATCTGTTAGTAATACATTTTCTCCACGATTAGTTCGAACTGTTGATGTCTTTAAAAACTGTGAAAAATGAATAATGCCATCAATTGGACTGACTAATTGTTGACTAGTAGTAGATGTAAAAATACCTCCCGTATGAAATGTACGCATTGTTAATTGAGTTCCAGGTTCACCAATAGATTGACCAGCAATAATACCAACGGCTTCACCTAAATCTACCATATTTTCTTTTGCCAAATTCCAACCATAACATTTTTGACAAACAGATCTGTATAAGCAGCAAGTTAATGGTGAGCGGATGTAAATATTGACAATATTCTTTTGTTTAAAAGTTTTTAATAAAGCAGGGGTTATTTGAGTATTAAGATCAGCAATTAAATTTTGTGAAGTTAAATCATAGACTGGTTTATTTAATAGACGACCAATCAATTGATCATAATCAGCATTATTTTTTAGATTTAAATTTGATAAATTAAACAAAAAAGAATAACTAGTTAAACAATCCTTTTCACGTATAATAATATCCTGAGCAACGTCAATCAAACGCCTAGTTAAATAACCAGAGTTAGCCGTTTTTAATGCTGTGTCCACAATACCTTTACGAGCACCGTAGCCAGACATTAAATAATCGGTTATGGTCAATCCTTCGCGAAAATTTTTCTTAATTGGCAAATTCATAATCTGTCCGCTTGGGTCTGACATAAGTCCACGCATACCAACAAGTTGCCTTACTTGTGATAAGTTACCTCTTGCACCTGAAAAAGCCATCATATATACTGAATTTAAAGGGTCATACTTTTTAAAGTATGACACTACTTCATCTTTTAAAAATTCGCTTGTTATATTCCATGTATCAATTACTTTTTGAAAACGTTCTATTTCAGTAATTTTTCCTTTTAAACAAATTTTCTCAGCAACAGTAATTTCATTGTTCGCTTTACTTAATATAGAATTTTTAATGTATGGAACCCTTAAATCTTCAATACTAATAGAGATTCCAGCCTGAGTCGCATACTTAAAACCCAAATATTTTAACTCATCAGCTAAAAAACAAGCTTGAACGGAACCGTATTTGCTAAAGCTCCAGGCTAAAATTTGTTTTAATTGCTTTTTACTTACAAGCGTATTTTGATAAGTATAATTTTTCATAAAAAGTTTAATAGGTATCCTTATACCAAATTATTAAATTCTAAAAGTTTGTTATAAAAGATTTAACGTTTTTTGAATTGTATAATTAAAAATAACTCTTCCTGTAGTTGTTTGGAGATATTTTACAATAACGTTATGGTGTTTATCTTTTCGAACCTGTAAATTGTCGTAATATTCTATATAGCTTTGGTCAGTTAACTCTACAGTTTTAATCAATTTAGAGCTTATATTAATCTCTTTGTTATATCGAATCCATATAGAAGAATGTAATTCAATCTGCTCTTGGTTATATGCAAGTAGAACATCTTCTAAACTTGGAAAATAATGATTAGATCCTAATAAACCTTTAATGTTATTAACCGTTAAATAGTAACAGCCTAATACCATATCTTGACTAGGCATAATAATAGGTTCCCCATTTGCAGGAGATAAAAAGTTGTAAGGTGCTAACATTAGCATATAACATTCAGCTTGAGCTTCTAAAGACAAAGGTATATGCACCGCCATTTGATCACCGTCAAAATCAGCATTAAATGCAGAACAAACTAATGGATGTAATTTAATTGCTCGTCCTTCAACTAAAATAGGCTCGAAGGCTTGAATACCTAAACGGTGTAAAGTGGGTGCCCTGTTTAAAAAAATCGGATGATTTGCTAAAACTTGTTGTAAAACATTGTCTACTAAGGGTTCATTTTGATGAATTAAATTTTTAGCAACTTTCATATTACTAGCTAATCCCTGATTTATTAATTCACGAATTATAAAAGGTTGAAAAAGTTCAACAGCCATTTCGTAAGGTAAACCGCATTGATTTAATTTTAAACTTGGGCCTACGACAATAACAGAACGTCCTGAATAATCTACACGTTTTCCTAATAAATTTTGCCTAAAACGTCCCTGCTTACCTTTAATAATATCTGATAAAGATTTTAATGGTCTATTGTTAGCACCTAAAGCAATTTTACCACGTTTACCATTATCTATTAGTGTATCAACAGCTTCTTGCAACATTCGTTTTTCATTTCTAATTATTAATTGCGGGGCATCTATTTCTAATAAACGTAATAATCTATTATTTCTTGTAATCACACGTCTATAAAGCTCATTTAAGTCTGATGTGGCAAACCTGCCACCTTCAAGTTGAATCATCGGTCTTAATGCTGGAGGAATTACTGGTAAAACTGATAAAACCATCCATGATGGATTAGACCTAGTGGCTGATAAATTCTCTAATATTCGTACACGTTTAATAGCTTGAGCCCGCAATTTATAAATCCTTTGATGCTCCCATTTCCTAGACCATTGAGAGGTTAAATATTCGGGATTTTTTTGTGCTAATACATTACTACTGTATAATATAAATTGTCTTGTTTTAAGAATTTCTTCTGATAAATTTAACCTTTCTAGTTCATTTCTAATTAATACTGAACCTACTAGATTATGAGGTATATTGGTCAATTTTCTTAATTGTGATTTAGCAGGGTAACCTGAATAATTTAATCGTCTAAACGTTCTGTAAGATTTAAAATCCCAATGTAATGCATAAAAATCTGATTCGTCTTCAGCAAGAAAATAAGCTAATGATGCCAATTTAATTCTTTGAACCGATTGATCATATTTTGCAATATCATTGGCTGAAGGTGGTTTTGGTTTGTTTATATTAGTATCATAATCATCTTCAGCTAATAGATTGGTCTTATTTTCATCATCTTTTTGCTTTAGACTAGATTTAATATATTCCTGTAACTTATCTAATTCATCTTTATTTAACCAACCTCTTTTCTTTAACCAAGCCTTGTAACTTATTGATCGAAAAAATTTATTCTGTTGTTTTTTACTAATAGAGGGAATGGCTTTTGCATATTGAAAAAGTTTTTTTAATTCTTTTTTAATGCGTCTTATTTCACTTAAATCTAAACGTCGAAAAGAAGAAGGTAAATTTGATATACCAGTATCTAATCTTTGCTCATTCTGCTCAACTTCTAATAATAATGCCATATAGTTCGGTCGGCTATTAATATACCAAATATGTGTTACAGGATAAATAAGGTTTATATAACCCATTCTATGACGACGTACTCTTGATTCTGTAATTTCCACTCCGCAACGATCACAAATAAGCCCTTCATAACGCACTCTTTTATATTTGCCACAAGCACATTCCAAATTTTTGTTTGGGCCAAAAATTCTTTCACAAAATAAACCGTTCATTTCAGGCTTAAATGTTCGGTAATTAATAGTTTCTGCTTTTTTAACTTCACCAATAATTTGACCATTTGGCAGTGTTCTTTGACCCCATTGTTTTATTCTATCAGGAGAAGCTAACTTTATTTTTATATAATCAAATTGCTTTTCAAATTTTATCATATTATTTTTAAATCAAAATTAATAGAATGAAAGGTTAGTTATATTTGCTGTAGGTGAAAAACGTTTTGATATTGGATCATAATTTTCCATTAAGTTAATTTCTAGATCGTAAGTTGTTTTTGAGTTTAATTTTCCTAGCTGATACGTACTTATATCTAAACCAATACAGCGCAATTCTTGTAGTAAAACTTTAAAAGATTCTGGTATACCAGAAGTCGGAATTGACTGACCTTTAACAATAGCATTTAAAGTATCATTTCGACCTTGCATATCATCAGACTTAATAGTAAGTAATTCTTGCAAAGTATGGGCTGCACCAAAACCTTCTAAAGCCCAAACTTCCATTTCACCAAACCTTTGTCCACCATGTTGAGCTTTACCCCCTAATGGCTGTTGTGTTACTAATGAATAAGGACCAGTTGCTCTAGCATGTATCTTATCATCGACTAAATGTATTAGTTTCAACATATAAGCATTACCTACAGTAATAGGATTTTCAAATTCTTTACCTGTTCGACCATCGATAAGAATCATTTTACCTGGGGAATACGGATTAAATAGCCAAGCTTCATTGTTTTCAATAGATGCTTCTCGTAGTTTTTTATTTATAAGAATTCTTGAAATCTCTTGCCCATACATTTCATCAAATGGTAAAATTTTAAAACGACGATTTAGTTTTTGACCTGCTAAACCTAATAAACATTCGTACAGCTGACCTACATTCATTCTGGAAGGCACACCTAGAGGATTTAGTACAATATCAACAGGGGTACCATCTGGTAAAAATGGCATATCTTGACGCGATAAAATTCTTGAAATAATTCCTTTATTACCGTGACGACCTGCGATTTTATCTCCAACTTGTATTTTACGCATTTGAGCAATAAAAATTCTAATCTTTTCAGGTTGGCCCAAGTCTTTCGAATATATTCCTTTAGATTTTCTTCTAATAATTTCAATATCTATAACTCGACCAGACTCACCATTAGGCATCCTTAATGATGTATCACGAACATCTTTTGCTTTTGCCCCAAATATAGCTCTTAATAATTTTGCTTCCGGTAACTGCTCAGAATCATCTTTTGGAGTTACCTTTCCTACTAAAATATCGCCTGCTTTTACAAAAGTACCTTTTATAATAATACCTTCATCATCCAAATATTGAAGATCAGCTGAATTTAAGTTGGGTATATTTTTTGTAGTCTTTTCTACTCCTTCTGTGGTTTGAGCAATTTCAACTTCATATTTTTCAATGTGAATAGAAGTAAAAATATCTTCATAAACTAAGCGTTCATTTATTAAGATCGCATCTTCGAAATTATAACCATGCCATGGCATATAAGCTATTAAAACATTTTGACCAAGAGCAAGCTCACCACTATCAATACCTGGACCATCTGCTAGCACTTGACCAGAATTAACTTTATCTCCGACCCATACAAATGGACGTTGATTTATACAAGTTTCTTGATTAGAACGCTGATATTTTTGTAAATTGTAAACCAATGTTTTGTCAGAATTTTGAGTTACAATAATTTTGTTTGCACTAACATAACTTACAATCCCGGAATTAATAGCTGGTATAGTAAAACCTGAATCAATCGCTATTTGATTTTCTAAACCTGTACCTACGATGGGTTTTTGCGGTAATAACAATGGAACAGATTGACGTTGCATATTAGAACCCATTAAAGCTCTATTTGCATCATCATGTTCGAAAAATGGAATTAACGAAGCTGCTGCCGATACAATTTGGACATTTGATATAGCTATGAAATCTACTTCAAAAGCTTCTACGGTCATAAAATCTTGTTTGTAACGAACAGGAATAGATTTAGGAAGTAAATAATTATTAGAATTTGTTGCTGTATCTGCAGGAGCTATTTTATAAAAATCTTCTAATTCAGCGGTTAAATAAATAGGGTTTTTTGTTTTAATTACTTTACCATTTATTACACGCCAAAACGGAGTTTCAAGAAAACCTGATTGATTAACTCTTGCACAAGTAGTTAAAGATGCAATTAAACCCACGTTTTGACCTTCAGGAGTTTCTATTGGACAAATACGCCCATAATGGCTAGGATGAATATCACGAACGGCAAAACTGATACGGTCTCTATCGAAACCACCTGGACCTAAACCACTAATTCTACGTTTATGGGTTAGTGCAGATAAAGGATTTGTTTGATCCATATACTGACATAGTTGACTTGCTCCAAAAAACTCTTTAAATGTTACAACCACTAATTGAGTATTTAAATTTATATTTAACTTTTTATCCGCCTTGTAAACTTGACTTGAAATTTTTCGGGCTAGCCTTTGAAAACCTATACGTACTAAATTCTGTAACAGTTCTCCAACTGAACGTACACGCCTATTTTTTAAATGGTCGATATCATCACTAGGCGTTTTAGATATAGATAATGTTATTAAATGGTCTACAATAGCAAAAATGTCTTCATAGATTATATTTTGATAATTATATGGTACTTTTAGACTTAATCGGTTATTAATTTTATATCTGCCTATTCGGCCTAAACGATAATAATTTGGGTCAAAAATTCTTAAAGATTCCGAAAACAATTGAGTTGTACTACTTATTTCTATGTCATTATTAAATCTCAATAAAGGCTGATGAAAAACAATTGAATTAGTAAGGGTCGGTACAGTAAAATAGAAAAAATCAGAATGTTGTAAATTTTGGCAAATTTCTAAATCAGTTAGGCCCATCTCTTTTAAAATATGAATAACAGGCTGTTTAGTTAATTTATCAGTTTGTATACTAATATCATCTTCAAATTTATTTTTTAAGGTATGTTTTAAGATGTCACGTTCTTTTTCTCTGTTAAAAACAAATCTAATCCATGAGCCATATTCAGGTATTAAAATAGCTGTATATAAATCTTTCGTTTCGTATTTATCTTTATAAAAATCTTTTTCCTCATACTTTTCTCTGTATTGAGAAAAATCTTGATAAGTAAATTTCTTTTTTGATAATGAAAATAAAATGATAGGTTTTAAATTTTTATAATTTTGCCAAGTATTTAATAAATTATGTATATCTTTTTGGCTAATAAATGAATTGTTTTTTAAAAATTCCAGTTTATTATTTTCATAAATATTTTTAAAGTGTATTTTTTTTAAATAAATAGAATCAGTTTTAATTGAAAAAAGTATTTGCAATTTATCTAAAGCTGTTTTGCTACGAATTAATTTAGTAAATTGAAAATTTTTCAATAAATATAAATCGTTTAAAACTTTTATATTTCTAAATAATAAAAGTTGTTGAATTAAAAATTCATTGGGATATTTTTGGATTAAATTGGGGAAGGCAAGAAAATCCGACAGTATTAAAAAATTGTTATTTAAAATATTAAAATTAGAATATTTTGCTAAATTTTGTTTTAGTATTTGAAGTAAATTTTTAGACTCTTTTACTAATTTTAAAAATGTCTCTATTCTATTTAATTTTTTTTGAAAGTTAGACGTATTACAAATAATTTTATACAATCTTAATGCTTCAAATAAACTAGTTAATTGAGAATTTGTTTTATAGTACTCTGTTAAATATGATAAACGGCCAGGAAATTTTGTTTTAATCCATGGGATTGGGGTAAAAGGTTTTAATTTAGGAGAAGCTGTTGAAAGAATCATGGAATTACGTTTACGACGTTTCTGTTTTTTATTTTTTTCAAAATAAATACCAGGACTTCGAATAATTTGACTTACAATAACACGTTCACAACCATTAATAATAAAAGTAGCAGAGTTTGTCATTAATGGCAAATTAACTATCGAAATACGTTCTTTTTTTAAAACAATGTTTGCGGTTTTATCACGAATCTCAATTAATAATTGTAATTGTGCTACATAGGATTTTGCATCTTTCTTTGCTTCTAAAGCTGTAGACATTGGCTTAATTAATCGATAATCCTGGCCAAAAATTACACTTTCAATATTACCACTAAAATCCAAAATTGAAGAGAAATTAGAAAGTTCATCAGCTAATCCTTGCGATATAAACCACGAAAAACTTAAACGTTGCATTTCTATAAAATCGGGTAAAGCCGTTATGTAATTCAAAGACTTTTTCATAATTTATATTACTAATAAATTTTTATTTTAAATAACTTATATAAAAAATACGAGCAGCGTTAAGAAAATTTCAAATTATGTTAATAAAATTTTCTTAACTGATATTTTTAGAATTAAAGATACTATAAAGAATTGAATTAAATTTCTTTTAATTTTGCAGCTAGTTTAGATTTTTTACTCGCAGCAGTATTTTTATGAAAAACATTTCTTTTACAACCTTTATCGATCATGCTATAAGCTGAATTTAAGATTTTCTGTGCTTTAACTTTATCCTCAGCATTTTGTGAATTTTGATAAACGTCTAACTGTTTGACAAATAATTTAATTAAGGTACGTACAGAGGTTTTATAGAAACGATTTTGCAAACGATTACGTCTATTAATTAAAATACGTTTTGATGATGATGGGTTATTAGCCATATAAATAATTAGATAATTTTTTAAATTGGTTTTAAAATAATTTAAATCATTTTAAACTATTAAGTTAACTAACTATAATATATTTAATAAAAAATTTGAAGTTTTTTCTACTTCTTTATAAAAACTTTTCCTAAACTATTGATAAGATATTGTTTTTTATGCAATATAATAACATGAAAACATTATTAAAAATTTGTATTTTAGAGAAAGTTCTATGGCAAAAAATAAAGGAACAAGAATTTTAATTACATTAGAATGTACTGAATGTCGTTCAAACCCTAACAAACGTTCAAACGGAGTATCACGTTATCATACACAAAAAAACCGCCGTAATACACCGGAAAGAATTGAACTTAAAAAATATTGCACACACTGTAATAAAGTTACTATTCATAAGGAAATTAAATAAATTATGTCAACACAAAAACAAAATAATTCAACACTTAGCTTAGACCATAAAATTGATTATAAAGATATTGATTTATTGAAATTATTTATTACTGAACAAGGAAAAATTCTTCCACGTAGAGCTACAGGGGTTACAGTTCAACAACAAAGACAATTAACGAAAGCAATAAAAAGGGCAAGAACATTATCTTTACTACCATTTGTAGCATCAAATTCGATTTAATAAATTTTTCAAATTTATTTTTATTAATATAAAACTATTTTACAGGTTAAGTAATGGGTCGTAGTCAACGGAATGATAATTTTATTGATAAAACATTTACAATTGTTGCAGATATTCTTTTAAAGGTTTTACCGGCCAGCAAACAAGAAAAACAAGCCTTTTTCTACTATAGAGATGGAATGTCTGCACAATCAGAAGGAGAATACGCAGAAGCTTTAGAAAATTATTACGAAGCTTTACAATTAGAAGAAGACCCTTATGATAGAAGTTATATTTTATATAATATAGGTTTAATTTATTCCAGCAATGGTGAATATCTGCAAGCTTTAGAATATTATCATCAAGCTTTAGAATTAAATTTAAACTTGCCACAAGCTTTAAACAATATTGCTGTAATCTATCATTACCAAGGTGTTAAAGCTTCTAAAAAGCAGAATTTAGAAGTTGCAAAAGGGCTGTTTGATAAAGCGGCTGAATATTGGCGACAGGCTATAAAATTAGCTCCTAATAATTATATTGAAGCTCAAAACTGGTTAAAAACAACAGGCCGTATGTCCTCAGAAGATTTTTAAATAAAGCTAAATGAAATTTTTCGTATATTTAGTTCAAGAATTAAAACTATATTGTTGTACAATATAATACAGTATATAAACTTTAGAATGCTTTATATAAAGCACTTAATCAACAAAGTTATACTTATAGAAAAAAATTAAAAATTAAGCCAATTAGTTTCATAGCTAATAATAAAAAGAAATTATTAATTGAAGATTTTTAGAAAACTTATTGATAGTATTGAACAAACTAGCTTCAAATATAAATGAGCAAGTCTAATTTTTAATATGAAAGTATATTTATTCTTTAATATTTAAATATAATAAATCAAAAATGGTTGAAACAAGTACAAACAAAGGTTACGTTACTCAAATTATCGGTCCAGTTTTAGACATCTCATTTCCATCTGGAACTTTACCTCCGATCTACAGTGCACTTAAAATTACAGCAGATGATGGAAGTGTAATAATTGTTGAAGTTCAACAATTATTAGGCGATAATAAAGTAAGAACTGTATCGATGCGTTCAACAGACGGTTTAAAACGTGGTGCTGAAGTGATTGATTTAGGCTCACCTATTATGGTTCCTGTAGGAACACCTACGTTAGGACGAATTTTTAACGTAATAGGTGAACCAGTAGATAATCAAGGTGAAGTTACATATGATGAAACTTTACCAATCCACCGTCCTGCCCCAATATTTACAGAATTAGAAACAAAACCGTCAATCTTTGAAACAGGTATCAAAGTAGTAGATTTATTAGCTCCGTATCGTCGTGGTGGTAAAATCGGTTTATTTGGTGGTGCTGGTGTGGGTAAAACTGTATTAATTATGGAATTAATTAATAATATTGCTAAAGCACATGGTGGTGTATCAGTATTTGGTGGTGTAGGTGAACGTACTCGTGAAGGTAACGATTTATACCAAGAGATGAAAGAATCTGGTGTAATAAACGAAAAGAACTTCGTAGAATCAAAAGTAGCCTTAGTTTATGGACAAATGAATGAACCTCCAGGGGCACGTATGCGTGTAGGTTTAACAGCTTTAACAATGGCTGAATACTTCCGTGACGTAAACAAACAAGATGTTTTATTATTTATTGATAACATCTTCCGCTTTACACAGGCTGGGTCTGAGGTATCTGCATTATTAGGTCGTATGCCTTCTGCAGTAGGTTATCAACCAACTTTAGCAACAGAAATGGGAGCATTACAAGAGCGTATTACGTCAACAACACAAGGTTCAATTACCTCTATTCAAGCGGTTTATGTACCTGCAGACGATTTAACTGACCCAGCTCCTGCAACTACATTCGCTCATTTAGATGCTACAACTGTACTGTCTCGTAATTTAGCTGCAAAAGGTATTTATCCAGCTGTAGATCCTTTAGATTCAACATCTACAATGCTACAACCAGGTATTGTTTCAGAAAAACATTATGAAACAGCTGAAACAGTAAAAGAAACATTACAACGTTACAAAGAATTACAAGATATTATTGCCATTTTAGGTATTGATGAATTATCAGAAGAAGATCGTTTGACGGTAGCAAGAGCTAGAAAAGTGGAACGATTCTTATCTCAACCTTTCTTCGTTGCTGAAATATTTACAGGTTCGCCTGGAAAATACGTAAGTTTAGAAAGCACTATTAAAGGTTTTAACATGATTTTAAATGGTGAATTAGACCAGTTACCAGAACAAGCATTTTATCTTGTAGGTGATATTGATGAAGCTATTGCAAAAGCTGAAACGCTAAAATAAGGAGAAAATAATCTATGGTTATGAACATTCGCGTTCTGACTCCAGATAGAATTATTTGTTCAACAACAGCCGATGAAGTAGTTTTACCGGGTGTTACTGGTCAAATTGGTGTATTAGAGGGTCATGCATCTCTTATTACAGCCTTAGATACAGGCTTATTAAGAATTAAGCTGGACCAAAAATGGACACCGATTATTTTATGTGGAGGTTTAGCTGAAATAGATAGAAATCAAGTAACTGTTTTAGTTAACGATGTTGAAGAACTTATTTCACTTGAATTAGATCAAGTTCGAGCTGAGTTAGAAAAGGCTACTAAAGCTGTTCAAGAAGCCGAAACAAGTAAAATTCGTTTAGAAGCAACAATAGATTTAAAAAAAGCTGCGGCTCGTTTAGAAGCTGTAACTTATTTAAAATAAATAAGCTTATTTAAATTTGTGATTTAGGCATTCGTCTAAATCACATAAATTGTGTGATAAAGTTTATAAAATTTTTGACTTGATCCAAGTTATTAATTTGTTATAGTTTAAAGTATTCTCTACAACATAACAAAACAAATTATGGTAGCAAATTTAGATTTTAATTTTAAAAAGAATAATGATAATTTAACTTTAGAATTACCATTTTCAGAACATGTAGAAGAATTACGACAGCGTATTTCACATATTTTTTGGGTAATTTTGTTATTAACATGTGTAGCTTTTTTTGAGGTAAAAGTTTTAGTTCAAATCTTAGAATTACCTGTAAGTAACGTAAAATTTTTTCAATTATCACCTGGTGAGTATTTTGCTTCAACCATAAAAATTTCTTTTTATACTGGACTATTATTTAGTAGCCCATTCGCATTAAGTCAAATAATTTTATTTTTATTGCCTGGTTTAACAGAAAAAGAAAAGAAAATAGTCTTACCTATTCTTTTAAGTTCTTTAATTCTTTTTATATTAGGACTATTGTTTTCTTATTATACTCTTATACCAGCTGCATTAAACTTTTTTTTGACATATAGTGATGAAGTTATAGAACCATTCTGGTCATTTGATCAATATTTTGAATTTATTCTAGTTCTTTTCTATAGTACTGGATTAGCATTTCAAATCCCAATAATTCAAGTTCTCTTAGGATTACTTAATATTGTTTCAGTTAAACAAATGTTAGGTGCATGGCGTTATATAATACTTTTTTCAACTATTATAGGAGCCGTTTTAACACCTTCTACAGATCCTTTAACTCAACTATTACTTTCGTTAGCAATATTGCTACTATATTTTTCTGGATTAGGCATTTTGTCTTTAATAAAAAATTAATTTATTCGATGTACTTAAGAAGTATCTAATATATGGCAACTAACAAGTTTTTTAAAAGTCTTTTATTTACTTTAACGATTGCTGTAAGTTTATTTGGTTTTTCTATTGAGAATTCTTACGCATATCCTGTATTTGCACAGCAAGGTTATGCTAATCCACGTGCAGCAAATGGTAAATTAGCTTGTGCAAATTGTCATTTAAACCAAAAAGCAATTGAAGTAGAAGCTCCTCAAGCTGTATTACCTAATAGTGTTTTTGAAGTTGAAATCAAAGTCCCTTATGATGTAAATCGTCAACAAATAGGGGCAAATGGTCAAAAAGCAGATTTAAACGTTGGTGGTATTTTAATTTTACCAAAAGGTTTTAAGCTAGCACCTAAAAATTTAATTTCAGAAGAAGTTAAAGCTAAAAATAAAGGTGTATTTATTTCTCCGTACAGTACAGAATACGACAATATTTTAGTTGTTGGCCCTATTGCGGGTAAAAAACATCAAGAATTAATATTTCCAGTCCTATCGCCAGATCCGGAAAAAGATTCAAATGTTAAATATTTAACTTACCCAGTTTATGCTGGTGGAAACCGAGGCCGAGGTCAAGTATATCCAACAGGTGAGAAAAGTAACGTAAATGTATTCGGAGCAGCTCAAGCAGGTCAAATTGCTGAAATTAAAACTTCAGAAAAAGGTGAATCATCTTTAACTATTACCAGCTCGACAGGTCAGAAAGTATCACAAACTGTCCCAGCAGGTTTAGCGTTAATAGTTAAAGAAGGTGACATTGTTAAAGTAGATCAAGCTTTAAATGCTGATCCTAATGCAGGAGGTTTCGGACAAGAAGAAACAGAAATTGTATTACAAAATCCAGCACGTATTGTTGGTTATTTAGCATTCTGTGTTTGCGTGTTATTAACTCAAATACTTTTAATTTTAAAGAAAAAACAATTTGAAAAAGTTCAAGCAGCTGAGCTTAACTTCTAATAATTAAAAATTAAATAAAAAGGAGTTGCAAAAATATGCAACTCCTTTTTATTTAATTTTTAACAAAATATTAGTACAGTTCATCTTCTTGATGAACTAAAATCGTACAATCTGATTTTGGATAAGCAATACAAGTTAATACGAAGCCTGCAGCTACTTGATCATCATCTAAGAATGTTTGCTCAGATTGGTCGATTGTACCTTCAGTTACCTTACCAGCGCAAGTAGAACATGCGCCTGCACGGCACGAATAAGGTAAATCAATACCTTTCTCTTCAGCAGCATCTAAGATAAACATATTGTCAGCACAATCAATTACTACGTCGACATTATGTTCTTCACTTTGTAATTTAACCTTATATTGAGCCATAAAATTCCTTATGTAAAAATAGTAATAAAGTAAAAGTATAAAAAATAATAATTATTTTTATTATCACTTCACTAACTAATATTATACAACTTATATTAATTACAAATAAAAATTTTTTATTAATTTTTTAGGATTTAAAACTTTTGTTTTAAACGGCTAGCTTTGCCTGTTAGATCTCTTAAATAATATAATTTAGAGCGGCGAACTTTTGATGACCGTAAAACTTGAATAGAATCAATTTTTGGAGAATGAATTAAAAAAATTCTTTCTACGCCTATACCCTGTAGTACTTTACGAACAGTTATTGTAGTATTAATTGATGTATTTTTTTTTGCAATTATAGTTCCTTCATAAAACTGAACTCGTTCTTTATTACCTTCAATAATTTTAACACCAATTCTAACATTATCACCAATTTTAATGTTAGGTAAATCCACTTTTAGAAACTGATTTTGTAAATTGATAATAACATTTGGATTCTTTAAACTAACCATACAATTTCAATAAAGATTTAAATAGTTTACTAGGTTCAATAATACAATGATATAATAAAAAACACAATATTAAATAGCTAAAAAAATGCATCCGACTGGGTTCGAACCAGTGACGTTCCAGAGGAAAACGGATTATGAGTCCGGTGCCTTCAACCACTCGGCCACGAATGCAAAAGTAAAATTCTAAATTTATTTTTAGAATTTATATTATAGTAGGCTAACAAATTGTATCAAATATTGTCAACATTAGAATGATATATGGAACTGATGGGAATTGAACCCACGTCCATTTAAATATTATTAAACAGCTCATTCACAGGTTTAGTTTATATATTATAAACAAAATTATTGTATTAATATTAATCTAAACTTAAAGTTAAGAGATAAGATTTTTAATAAAAAGATTAAGCAATAGCAGAAATGAAATTTTTATCTGCTGCTTTAAAACTAAAAGAAAATAAGTTGTTAGCCTTTAATTATAACTTTTGTAGATTTTTACGAAGATTACACTTCGACCTGCATCACTATTTAATTTTATTTAAATGTCGAAACCAAAGCAGTCCCTTTATTGTATTTTGTACTATTTTATTCTAAAATAGTACAAAATACGCTAAGCATGAAGGGAATCGAACCCCCGACTCTCAGAATCGGAATCTGATGCTCTATCCACTGAGCTACATGCTTATGAAGAAAAATCTATGGTTTCTTAGTTTTTATTAATAAAATGAGTTTGGTCTATTTATAGATCAAACTCATTTTTAATTTTTATTATTTTAAAGAAACTTTAGCTCCAGCGTCTTCCAACTGCTTTTTAGCATCTTCAGCTGCTTCTTTAGCAACACCTTCTTGTACTTGTTGTGGAGTAGATTCAACTAAAGTTTTAGCTTCTTTTAAGCCTAAGCCTGTTAAACTACGAACAACTTTTAACACAGCAATTTTTTTATCTGCAGGTACTTCATCTAACATTACATTAAACTCAGTTTTTTCTTCTACAACTTCAACTGGTGCAGCTGCAGCCATTACCATAGCAGGACCAGCAGCTGCGGCAGAAGCATCTACTCCAAACGTTTCTTCAATTTTACTCACTAATTCAGATGCTTCTAAAAGTGTTAATGTTTTTAACTCTTCAACAATTTGATCAATTCTTTCTGACATAATATTTATTTTTGGTTATTTGATTATATTTTTAAAATTTGAAGGGTAGATTTAGTTTTTTATTCAAAAGCTGCTAAATCTAATTGAATAGATGGTCCCATACTAGTACAAACGTACAAGGTTTTAAAGTATTTTCCTTTTACACCTGAAGGACGGTTCTGTTCTATTGATTTATAAGTTGCAGTTAAGTTTTCTAACAGTTGAGTCTCTGTGAAATTGGCTTTACCAAAGCTAATATGCACAATACCTGTTTTATCAGCTTTATATTCAAATTTACCTTTTTTGAATTCTGACAAAGTATCTGTCAAGTTAGTAGTTACGGTTCCAGATTTTGGGGATGGCATTAAACCTTTAGGACCTAAAACTCGTCCTAATTTTGCCAATTTAGGCATCATTTCAGGAGTAGCTACTAATAATTCAAAGTTAATATTTCCTTGACTAATTTCAGAGATTAAATCATCATTACCAACTATATCCGCTCCAGAGGCCTGAGCCTCATTAAAATTGCTATCGTTCGTTAAAACAGCAATTCTTGTAGTTTTGCCTGTTCCGTGAGGTAAAGTCATAGTGGTACGCAATTGCTGATCTGCATATTTTGGATTGATATTTAAATTCACATGTACTTCTACTGTTTCATTAAATTTTGCAGTTGCAGTTGCTTTAAGAGTTTTTATGGCCTCTTGAATATTAGAATACGAGACAGTATCAATTTTTTGTATATTATCTTGTTGACGACGCGATAATTTTTGCATAATTTTTCTCCATTTATAAGCTTATCCAATAATTTAATTAATCTACAATGGAGATTCCCATATTACGCGCGGTTCCTTCAACAATTCGCATCGCACTAGCAAGCTTAGAAGTATTTAAATCAGGTAACTTAGTGCTTGCAATTTCTTCTAATTGAGCGTTGGTGATTGAACCTACATTCAGTTTATTAGGAGTTGAAGAACCTTTTTTAATTTTTGCTGCCATTGCTAATAAAACTGATGCCGGCGGTGTTTTAAGAATAAAAGTGTAACTTCGGTCTTCATATACAGATATTTCTACTGGAATAATTAGTCCAGTTTTATCTCCAGTTTTTGCATTGTATTCTTTACAAAATGCGGCAATATTTACACCATGCTGTCCTAAAGCGGGTCCAACAGGTGGTGCTGGTGTCGCTTTACCTGCAGGTAAAGCTAATTTAATTAATGCAGTTATTTTTTTAGGCATAAAAAATATAGTAAGTTTTAAAAAACTAAAAATTAAATTTTTTTATAAAAAAATTTAATGTGATTCTATTTTAAAGAAATTAAATAAACCTCTTAGTAATATTAATTACTAAGAGAAGCGCGCCCTGAAGGACTTGAACCCTCGACATCTAATTTTGGAGACTAGCGTTCTACCAACTGAACTAAGGACGCAAACTAAGATTAGTTTACAAATAATAAATTAATTATGCAAGGGTTTAAAAAATTTTTACAAATTTTCTAACTTATATATTAACATGTCAGAATTTAATAAAAAAACAGGACAATTACAAGTTGAGAAATATTTACCACATAATTTTCTAGCTGAAAAAATTGTGTTGAGCAGTTTATTAGTGAATTCAGAAACAATTGAATTTACTATTCAGCATTTAACAGTTGAAACTTTTTATTTCAAAAATCATCAAGAACTATATAAAGCGATTTTAGTTTTATACGAAAAAAATAAACTGATTGATATTATTACTTTAACTACTTTTTTACAAGATAATGGTTTATTGGACAAAATTGGAGGCTTGAAAATAATAACACAATTAATTAATCAAATACCTAATCTTGTTTATTTAGAAGAATATATTAAATTACTGCAAGATAAATTTTTACGTAGAACTTTAATCCGCTTAGGTTATCAAATTATAAATTCTAGCTATATTACTAATATTTCATTAGAAAGTCTTTTAAATGATATCGAAGAACAGTTGTTTAATATAACTAATAATCGTGAAAATACAAATTTGTTAAGTAGTGCTGAACTACTTTCAAAAGTTTTTTTAGATTTAAAACAAAAATCTGTTGAAATTGTTTTACCAGGACTTAAGTCAGGCTTTGATAATTTAGATTTGCTTACACAAGGTTTCCAAAAGTCTGATTTAATTATTGTTGCTGGAAGACCTTCTATGGGTAAAACAGCTTTATGTTTAAATATTGCAATTGGTATTTGTAAAAACCATAAGTTGCCTATTATATTTTTTAGTCTAGAAATGTCAAAAGAGCAATTAATGTATCGATTATTATCAAACGAAACTGAAATTAGCAACACGGCATTAAGAAGTGGTAATATAAATAAAGCAGATTGGAATAAACTTAGTTCAGTTATTAAAAATTTATCTACCTTACCGATTTTTATTGATGATACTCCGAATATTTCTATTCAAAATATAAGATTAAAAATAAAAAAAATTCTATTTGAGCAAACAAAAATTGGATTAATTGTTATTGATTATTTGCAATTGATGCAATTATCCACATCAAAAAACGAAAATCGAGTACAAGAATTGTCACAAATTACGCGTGCTTTAAAAACAATTGCACGTGAATTTAATATACCTATAATTGCTCTTTCGCAATTAAGTCGTAACGTTGAAAACAGAACGGATAAAAGACCGATGTTATCTGACTTAAGAGAAAGTGGATCCATTGAACAGGATGCGGATTTGGTCTTAATGCTTTATCGTGAATCTTACTATAAAAAACAGCAAAGTAATCTTAATGAATTAAACGTAGATTCAGCTGAACTCATTATAGCAAAACATCGTAATGGACCTACAGGAACTGTTTATTTAAAATTCGATGCAAAATATACAAGATTCTCTTCTGAGATATCTAATAACTAAATGCCCAGAACCAGATTCGAACTGGTGACACGAGGATCTTCAATCCACTGCTCTACCAACTGAGCTATCCGGGCTTCAATATTTTTCTATATAATAGAACAATGCTAAATAAATTGCAATAATTTAAATAACTATTGATTATTTATATTAAATTATTTATAGTGTAAGGTGGGTATAGTACTTAATAGAATTTATTTTAATAATTTATCATGTCAGGATCGTAAGATAGCAGCATAAAATTTAAAAGAAAAATTCGTATTAAAACTATACCTTTAAAAATTTATTATTTATTTTTAAATGACTAATAATTAGAAAAGCAATATTAATTATGATTTTTTATAAAAAAAATGATACAATTAATATTGTAGTTAATATTACTATTTTTAATTCTTATTTAACACTTGGAGTTTAAAATGACACCTTCATTAGCGAATTTTTTATCTAGCTTAGTAGCTGGAACTTTAGTTTTAGGAGTTATAGCTGTTGCATTAATTATTATTAGTAAAAGCGATCGGATTATTCGTTCATAATTTAACAATCGAATAATTTGGCTTAATGATAATAAGGGAAAATTAAATTTTGATAAATATTGGTTTTGGTCCAAATATTATATTAGGTTTTATTTTAGGGCTTGGAGTAACTCTTCTTTATTTGCTTAGAATTGTTAAACCCGAAATTGCCAGAGATGAAGATATTTTCTTTGCAACAATCGGATTACTATATAGTTGTATTTTAATGGTTCATGGTTGGCGCTTAGATCCTATTCTTTTATTTAGTCAAGTATTAATTATAACGTCTTTACTAGTAGCAGGGTGGGAAAATATAAGATTAAGGGGATTATTAGCTAATTTAACCAAATTTAGAAAACAGGATCAAAAAAAAAGTCAAAATAAATAAAATCTATACATTTGTCTTGGTTTCAATTTCTTAAATGATAATTCGAAAAATTATGCTTAAAAAATACTTTTCAGCTTTTACATTAGCGTTTTTCTGTTTATTTAATTTAGCCGTTATAAATGCGTCTGCTATTGATTTAGATGAAGCGACACGTACAGTAACATTAGATGGCTCAGGTAAAACAACAGTATTGACAGCAGAACAAGTTAAACGCGGTAAACGACTGTTTAATGCCACATGTGGTGCTTGCCATGTGGGTGGTATTACAAAAACAAATCCAAACGTTGGTTTAGACCCAGAAGCATTAAGTTTAGCAACACCACGTCGTGATAACATTGCAGCTCTTGTTGATTATTTAAAGAATCCTTTAAGTTACGATGGTTTAGAGTCAATAGCTGAAGTTCATCCAAGTATTAAAAGTGCGGATATTTATCCACGTATGCGTTCTTTAACAGATGAAGATTTATATTCAATTGCAGGTCACATTATGTTACAACCTAAAGTTGCGACTGAAAAATGGGGCGGCGGTAAAATTTATTACTAACTTTTAAAAAGTTAAATTAATAATTTTGGTTAATACTTTATCGTAAACCAAAATTATTTACCAATTTAATTAACAAAAATTTTCTATTTTCTATAAAAACACGTTCCTATAATTAAGCATAGGTATTTATGATTTCAACGATTTCAATGCGCAATACCCCCAAGGGAATTCGAATCCCTGTCTGCTCCGTGAAAGGGAGCTGTCCTAGGCCTCTAGACGATGGGGGCAAGTTTATAATTATAAGATTAGGAAGCGGGCAACGCGATTCGAACGCGCGACATCAACCTTGGCAAGGTTGCGCTCTACCACTGAGCTATGCCCGCAAGCAGCTTCCTAAACCTATTTTTTAGGTGTATTATTTACAATAATAATATGTTATATGTAACAAAAGGTCAATAGTTTAATTAAAATAATATTTTGATTATTTTATATTTATTCAATTTGAAAAAGTTAACAGGAACAGTATTGGGTTACCTGGGACTCGAACCCAGAACAAGTCGGTTAAAAGCCGAGTACTCTACCATTGAGTTAGCAACCCTATGCTTAATATTAACATGAAACCCTTTAAATATTAAAGTATTTAATGCTAATAAAAAATTTTAATTTAATAATTTTATTTTAAATTATTATGAAAAATAATTATTTTATTTTAAGAATTTTAAAGTAAAATAATTAGTAACAGGATAAAAAATAATAAGAGAAATTATTTTGTTATTTGAAACTCTAATAAAAATTTGTGAATCAAGGATTTTAAAAAATGGTTAATTGGCAAGTTTTAGGTCAACTAATAGCTACAGGTGCTATTATGTTAGCAGGTCCAGTAGTAATTGTATTATTAGCTTTAAAGAAAGGTAATCTTTAAGTTATTTAAACAGCATAAACAGCATCAACTTTAATCCATTGTTGATAAAAACGCTTACTCTATATAATAAATAGTTAATCTAGAAGTCGTAAAATATATAAAACAATTTATAGTTAACTATATTAATTTTATAAAACATTTGAAGGAATATTTATGACAACAGCTTTAGTGATGTTACTAGTTTTAATTTCATTCGGTTTAGTAGTGACTGTACCAGTTGCTCTTGCGACACCAGGAGAATGGGAAGCATCAAAAAGTAAATTTAGTAGAGCTTTTCAAGCTTGGATTTGTCTTGTAATTGTAATTGCTGCTGCTGATGGAATTGGCTCATCAATTTAATTTTTATTTCTTAAAGGATTAAAAATATCTTAATTCTTTAAGAAAAATTTAATATTTGTTACTTAACTTAATTAAATATATGTTAAAACCATTAGCATTTCAAAAAAAACAATAAAAAATATTAAATTAATTTTATTATAGTTTTATCTATAATAAAATTAATTTTTATGTATTTAATAACTAATCAATAGGACGCATTGATAACACTGGCTCATTAGCACGGTTAATACCTTTTTCGAAACCAGCTGCAGCCGCTCTAGCACGACCAGAGTGCCACCAGTGACCCACTAAGAAGAAGAATCCTAAGAAGAAGTGTGAACAACATAACCATGAGCGAGGCGATACATAGTTTACAGAGTTGATTTCTGTAGCTACACCACCTACTGAGTTTAATGAACCTAATGGAGCGTGTGTCATGTATTCTGCTGCACGACGTTCTTGCCACGGTTGAATATCATTCTTAATTTTATTAATATCTAATCCATTTGGACCACGTAACGGTTCTACCCATGGAGCTCGTAAATCCCAGAAACGCATAGTTTCACCACCGAAGATAATTTCTCCACTAGGTGAGCGCATTAAATATTTACCTAAACCAGTAGGACCTTGTGCAGATGATACATTTGCACCTAGGCGTTGGTCACGTACTAAGAATGTGAAAGCTTGAGCTTGAGATGCTTCTGGACCAGTAGGACCGTATAATTCACTAGGGTAAGCTGTGTTATTATACCAAGAGTATAAAGACGCTGTGAATCCCATAATAGAAATAGCAGCTAAACTGTAAGATAAGTAAGCTTCTCCAGACCATACAAATGCACGACGTGCCCAAGCAAATGGTTTAGTGAAAATATGCCAAATACCACCAGCTATACAAAGTATACCTACCCAAATATGACCCCCTACAAGATCTTCCATATTGTTTACAGCAACAACCCAACCGTCACCACCAAATGGAGAACGGAATACGTAACCAAAAATTACAATTGGGTTTAATGTCGGTGTAGTAATAAAACGAACATCTCCACCACCTGGTGCCCATGTATCGTAGATACCACCTAAATACATTGCTTTAATAACTAATAAGAAAGAGCCAATACCTAAAAGACATAAGTGAATACCTAAAATAGTAGTCATCTTATTTTTATCACGCCAGTCATAACCAAAGAACGGGAATGATTCTTCTAATGTATCAGGGCCTAATAATGAGTGATAAATACCACCAAAACCTAAAACCGCAGAAGATATTAAATGAATAACACCAACAGCAAAGTAAGGCACAGTTGTTGTAATTTCACCACCAGGTCCGATACCATAACCTAAAGTAGCTAAATGTTGAATTAATATAAAACCTTGTTCATATAAAGGTTTTTCTGGAACAAAGTGTGATACTTCAAATAATACCATTGCACCTGCCCAAAACACCATTAAGCCAGCGTGTGCAACGTGTGCTCCTAATAATTTGCCTGAAACATTAATTAATCGAGCATTTCCGCTCCACCAAGCAAAACCAGTTGATTCAATATCACGACCTGCTATACTACTATTAAAGGGCGTTTCCACGTGGTAATACCTCCTCAGGGAATACGAAGTTTTCGTGTGGTTGATCTTGTGCAGCCATCCAAGAACGGATACCTTCGTTTAATAAGATATTTTTTGTATAGAATGTTTCAAATTCTGGATCTTCAGCTGCTCGTAGCTCTTGTGATACGAAATCATAAGCTCTTAAGTTTAAAGCTAAACCAACGATTCCAATTGCACTCGTCCATAAGCCTGCTACTGGAACAAATAACATGAAGAAATGTAACCAACGCTTGTTCGAAAAAGCTACACCGAAAATTTGTGACCAGAAACGGTTAGCTGTTACCATTGAATATGTTTCTTCAGACTGTGTTGGAGTGAATGCACGGAAAGTGTTTGCTGCGTCACCGTCTTCGAATAATGTATTCTCTACTGTAGCACCATGAATTGCACAAAGTAAAGCACCACCTAAAATACCTGCCACTCCCATCATATGGAATGGGTTCAATGTCCAGTTATGGAAACCTTGTAAGAATAAAAGGAATCTGAAAATTGCTGCTACACCAAAACTAGGTGCAAAGAACCAGCTTGCTTGACCTAAAGGGTATAATAAGAATACCGAAACAAATACAGCAATTGGGCCAGAAAAGGCAATTGCGTTATATGGACGAATACCTACTAAACGAGCAATTTCAAATTGTCGTAAACAGAAACCAATTAAACCAAACGACCCGTGTAAAGCAATAAAAGTCCATAAACCACCAATTTGACACCAACGAGTAAAATCACCTTGTGCTTCAGGACCCCATAAAAGTAATAATGAGTGACCCATACTATTTGCAGGTGTAGAAACAGCTGCGGTTAAGAAGTTGCAACCTTCTAAATAAGAACTTGCTAAACCATGTGTGTACCATGAAGTAACAAAAGTTGTTCCTGTCATCCAACCACCTGCAGCTAAATAAGCTGTTGGGAATAATAATAATCCTGACCAACCGATAAATACAAATCGATCTTTCTTTAACCAGTCATCAATAAGATCAAATAAACCACGTTCTTGGTCTTGTCCAATTGCAATGGTCATATATATAATCCTTAAATAAAATTTTCTATTTAGTAAACCTTAAAAAATTTAATTTTTACTACTATCTTGTCAGCCTATAACTAATATTATAAATTAATTATAGACAATTTCATTATTTAGAATAATTTTTAATTTAATAAATAATTTTTAATTTTGAAATAAATTTGAATTCGATTTTGTTGTCATATTTTCTCTGTTAAGTTAAACTAATTGTTAGTTATTATTTATAATAATAAGAAAAGATAGGTTATTTATTATAATTTACATAATAATGTAAACCAGAATTCGAAATTGAAATTATGATTTTTAAAAAACTTTTTTTAATATTCCTCTTCAGTTTAGTGCGTTTTAACGTTCACGGCGATTTAACGAATTCAGATACTACACAAAACCCCTACTATCCATTAGAACGGCGACCAGTAGATTATTTTGATGAACGATATGATAAAACATTGCGTGCAATTCAAAAGCTATCTGTTGAGAATATGCGACCTTCACGATTCTCTACGGAATATTGGGGATACTTGTCAAAAATGAACGCTTTAAAAAAAGAAGCGAAATTAAAAACAGAGGGAAAATCTCTTGATCCAAGCTCAGAAGAATATAAGATTTTACATGATATGCGGAATAGACAACGTATCGAACGCATATTAAGATCTCAACTAGCAAGAATAAAAGAATATAGAACGAAAAATTATTATCGTCTGTATACAAATAAAATAACTCCTGAGACTATTAGATCACCTTTCGATATGATGTGGTATGAAGATAAACTTTTAGAATACTATAATTTCTCTTGGAACAACATCAATAAATACGGATTAACAGTTCAAGAGACTCAACAACTTGTAGTGCTAATTGGATTTCTCAGATTTTGTTTTTATACATTAAGATATGATGCTAGAAGTGGTCTGATAATTTCTGGTATTAGTACAATTTGTGCTATGCTTTATACCAAACTTCTACTGGATGCAGCTAACATATGTTATTTAAGGTTATATTTGAATCCAGGCTTATTCAGAATTGCGTTTGAAGAATATTTTGAGATGGATATTCGAGGCGCAACATATAAAGAGCCATTTAGCATATTGAATTATTTTCCTGCTTGGATAATAAAACAAATGTTAATTTATATACCAAATTTATCAGATATTGAAAACTATATTAATAACGAACTAGCTCCACAAGTAATAAAGTTTTTGACCAAATATCGAAAACCAATAAAAACATTATTGTTATATACACTTATCATCAGATTAGGTAAGAGATATGTTCCATACCCATTAATTTGGCATGGCACATTCTATTACCTATATACTCAGCTATTTGGTGATCCTATGTACATGTTATTGGTAAATAGTATGGAATTTTTAAAAGACGAGTTAATCCCAAACCTTCGCATAGAAGAAATTGAGATGATGGAAGTTTTCCAAATGCTATTTGTAACAGGCATTATTTATTCGATGACCTTAGGTATGCTTCATGCCGCTTTCTCACAATATTATTATGTACCAATTTTAACCCCAATCGTTGAAGCACATGCAGGAAAACGACCAAAGGGTAAGTTTTATAGCGGGGGTTACTGTTCATGGCAAGATGAGTTAGAATTGTTTAAACCTAGTAAGGGCGATTATAAAATTTGGTTCGGAATATTTGGAAAAGGCCCTAATGATAAATTTGAAAAACGACGTAAACCTGAAAAAGTTAGCATTTGGTTAAATTGGTTATGTTTGATGGGTGGTTTAAGTTCATTTATAATTCTATGGGTTTATGTTTCATAGATTTGACTAGAATTAAAAAATAAATAAATTTTTAATCTCTGTTTTTCTTTTGTTATAAAAAAAAACAGAGATTTACTATATTTGAATACAAAATGTATTTATGAGCTAATAGTTATAAAGAAGAACCTAACCCAGAATACGAACCGTAGAAAAATAAACTAAGCATTGTAATTACTGCTAAGCCACCAACTAAGCCTACAAGCCATAACGGAATTCTACCAGTATTAGACATATAAAAAACTCCTATCTATGATTGTTATTATTAATTGAAAAAATAACTTGAAAATAATACAGCTAAAACAAAAATTAATAGAAGTCCCCAATAAAGAGAAGTTCGATTTAATTCCACTGCTTGTTTATTTGGATTTGGACCTGTCATAAAATTTACCTCGTATGTATATATTAATTTATCTTTGAATAAATTGCATTGCTGTAATTCCACCTAAGAAAAATACAGTAGGAACAGCTAAGCCATGAATTGCAAGCCAACGGAATGTAAAAATTGGGTACGCTACAGGCTGGTTAATATTTTTTGTCATATATTTTACCTCTTATAAACCTTTAGTTAAATCTTCTAATTCTTGTTTTGCACTGAAACGATCATTCACTAACGGTACTTGTTGACGATCTTGTGTAAAGTACTCGTTTGGTCGTGGAGTACCGAAAACATCGTATGCTAAACCTGTACTAATAAATAACCATCCAGAGACAAAAAGTGATGGAATAGTAATACTATGAATAATCCAATAACGTACACTTGTAATAATATCTGAGAACGGACGTTCACCTGTAGATCCACCAGACATAATCTTATATTCTCCTATAAAAAAAAAGATTGTTACTCATTCTATGTCTTAACCAAAAGCGGGCAGGGGGAATCGAACCCCCATCATTAGCTTGGAAGGCTAAGGTTTTACCACTAAACTATGCCCGCATAATTTAAATTATAAAATTATGGGGGTATAAAAAGCAATAATATATTATAAATTTTCTAGATTTAAATCTAAAAATTTAGCTAAATCAGCAGCTTCTTCTTCTATATTTGAAATTGTCGTTGGTTCTTGAACAGGAGTTAATGGAATTTTTCTCTCATCTTTTAAACATAAATAAATAATACGTTTTGGATTTAAACCATCTGAAATTTTAATCCCAATGGATTTAATATTTGCCAACGGGTATGTTAAAAGAATTTCGCGATTTTTTCCTGGGAATCCTTTCCGAACAATTTTTACCAAGTTATCAAGCTTATTAAACTCATTATAACCACTGCCGATATCCCAAAGTAAAGTTAATAGAATATAAATACTAAAAGATAAACTTAAAGTACCGTAAAATAACATAATTAAACCCTGGGGTAAGAAAACCAATTCTGTTGGATTAGCAAATGGTAATAAATTAATCTTTAAATAACTTGATAAACCAGCTAACAAGAAACTTAAGCCACCAATAGATAAAAAAAAGGTCCAAAAATAATTGCTAAAACGTCTAGATCCGATTATTTTATTTCGGCGAATATTATCTTGCATTTATTAAGGTTAATTATAATATTAAATTAATTTAATTGATTTTAATCCTAAATATAAACCTGATGCAAGGGCAAAACAAAATCCTAATAATAAAAAGTAATCAATAGCAACAACCATAATATTCTTTTACTGTTTGAAAATGAAGTTTATAAAAATTTTTCTATATATTAATATATATTATATAGTAATATTTATTTAAATTTTGGTTCGTAAAAATTTTCATTAATTTTTTGAAGACCTTACAGATATATAGTTATTAAAAAATTCTATTATTAATTCAATTAAATTTTCAATTAAAACTATGGCTAATTTTATTAAACCTTATAACGATGATCCATTTGTAGGCCATTTAGCAACGCCTATTACATCATCTGCAGTTACAAGAGCACTTTTAAAAAATTTACCAGCTTATAGATTTGGTTTAACACCTTTATCACGTGGTTTAGAAATTGGGTTGGCTCATGGATATTTCTTACTAGGACCTTTTGTAACTTTAGGTCCATTACGTAATTCAGATATAGCTCTATTTTCAGGATTTTTATCAACAATTGGTTTAATTATTATTTTAACATTAGGCTTATCAATTTATGGTGCTGCTGTGTTTAATAAAAATAAATCGACAGGTGAGACAAATTTTGGTGCTTTACAAACTAAAAAAGCCTGGGATCAATTTAAAGGAGGCTTCTTTATAGGTGCTTGCAGTAGTGCAGCTTTTGCATTTATCTGTTTATCTACTATTCCACTTTCTAGTTTTAAGTGAATAGCTAAAGCTTTACAATTGTTTAATAAATCGGTTATATTTTAACCGATTTACTATATAAAAAACTTTTAATTTTATAATTCTATAATATTAACACTTTATGATGAATACACATTTAGTTAATTTGCAAGAAGAGTACGCTAAAACAGAAATAGAAAAGATCTTAAGAATTTTAGATGAAGAGTTGGTGGGGTTAGCACCTGTAAAAGCACGTATTCGTGAAATTGCTGCTTTATTACTAGTAGATAAGTTGCGTAAAAATTTAGGTATTACTTCAGGAAACCCAGGTTTACATATGTCATTTACTGGTAGTCCAGGAACAGGTAAAACTACTGTTGGTTTAAAAATGGCAGATATTTTATTTCAATTAGGATATATTCAAAAAGGTCATTTATTAACAGTAACTAGAGATGATTTGGTAGGTCAATATATTGGACATACAGCTCCCAAAACTAAAGAAGTTCTTAAAAAAGCAATGGGTGGCGTTTTATTTATTGATGAAGCTTATTATTTATACAAACCCGATAATGAGCGAGATTACGGTTCAGAAGCAATTGAAATTTTATTACAAGTAATGGAGAATCAACGTGATGATCTAGTTGTAATTTTAGCTGGCTATAAAGAACCAATGGATAAATTCTATGAGTCAAATCCAGGTTTATCTTCAAGGGTTGCAAACCATATCGATTTCCCAGATTATAGCGTAGAAGAATTATTAAAAATTTCTAAAATGATGTTGGAAGAACAGCAATATCAATTAACTCCAGATGCTGAAATTGCATTAACAGATTATATTAGAAGACGTAAAGAAAGACCTTTATTCGCAAATGCACGAAGCATAAAAAATGCATTAGATCGTGCTCGTATGCGTCAGGCAAACAGAATATTTGATAGTCGAGGACAAGTTTTAACTAAACGGGAATTAGTGAATATTGAAGCGCAAGATATTTTACAAAGTACGATTTTTAATTAAAATCTACATAATTCATTAAAAAAAAATTAAAATTGTATGAGTTTACTAATTGTTGGAGGAACAGGAACCTTAGGTCGTCAAATAGTACTGCAGGCTTTAACGAAAGGTTACCAAGTTCGCTGTTTAGTTCGAAATTTAAGAAAAGCAAATTTTTTAAAAGAATGGGGCGTTGAACTTGTTTATGGTGATTTAACAGTACCTGAAACTATACCACCCTGCTTAAGAGGAATTACAGCTGTAATAGATGCTTCAACTACAAGGCCTTACGATTTAGTGACTACAAAAAAAATTGATTGGGACGGTAAATTAGCTTTAATTGAAGCCGCAAAAGTTGCTAACGTTAAACATTTTGTTTTTTGTTCAGCTTTAAATGCTGAACAATTTTCTGAAATACCTTTAATGGAAATGAAAAAAGGGGTTGAAGATTATTTAAAAAAATCAAAAATCCCATACACTATTTTTAGATTAACCGGATTTTATCAAGGTTTAATAGAACAATACGCAATTCCTATTTTAGAAGATTTACCTATTTGGATAACAAATGAAAACACTTGTGTTTCTTATATGGATACACAAGATATTGCAAAGTTTTGTGTTAGATCGTTACAACTTCCAAAAACATGGAATCAAACTTTTTTGCTAGGTGGACCGAAAGGATGGCTATCTTCTGAAATTATAAAACTATGTGAACAACTTGTAGGTAAATCTGCACAAGTAAAACAAATTCCTATAGTTATTTTAAAATTCTCTAGTAATTTTCTAGGCTTTTTTGAATGGGGACAAAATATCAGTGATCGATTAGCATTTGCAGAAATTCTAAACAGTGAAAACAATTTTTCTAAATCAACGTTTGATTTATATACAACGTTCAAAATTGATACTTCTGAAATTTTACAACTAGATGACTATTTCTTAGAATATTTTATTCGATTATTAAAACGATTAAAAGATATCAATTTTGAAGATGTCCAAAAACAGAAAAATCTAATTCTTTAACTCTAATGAATTACAGTTGTTTTATTGTGAAAATTGTTAATGAACCGATCAGTAGTCAATTTAAAAATAATATTTCATTAGTAGAAATGCTGGTTAAATTTTCAACGGTTAGAAAAGTAAAGGCAATAGAAACTTTAAGAGTTTTGGTTTGGGGTAATTTAGCAGAAGATATAATAAAATATTATCAAGTAAATGACTACATAATAATAGAAGGTTACGTCAGAAATTTTTCTGAGACTGGAATTAAAGATCAAGTAGAGGTCTCAGTTAAAAAAGTTTATCCATTTTTGTTGAATAGTCAAAAAAATGTTTTGAATTAATCATGTTTAATTAATTAAATTATTCACAATTCTAATATTTTAGTATAATTAATATTATTAAAAATAGTTCCTAGGAAAAATTTAATGCTAACTTTAAAAATCTTAGTTTATACAACGGTTATCTTTTTTGTTTCTTTATTTATTTTTGGATTCTTATCAAGTGATCCATCACGTAACCCAAATCGTAAAGATCTTGAATAACAATTATATTAACACTAAAATATCAGATTTTATTCTGATATTTTAGTTATAATCTACATTTTTAATAATTTAAAATTATTTTTACTTGTTTTATAGTTTACGCTAGATAGGCCCAGTAGGAATCGAACCTACATTGGAAACTTAGAAGGTTTCTGTCCTAATCCGTTAGACGATAGGCCCTCATCAAATAATTAAATTAATAATATAATAATTAACTTTAAATAGCTAGTTTTCTTAGGTGAAATAGTCTAATATGGGTAATACAGGATTTGAACCTGTGACCTTCTGCTTGTAAGGCAGACACTCTACCACTGAGTTAATCACCCTTTAGTAACATATATGCTTATATTACTGAGTAATATATAAACTACTTTAGTACTGAAAGTCAATATTGAAATTTAATTTTTTTTGTGGTTTAATGTTGTTGTTTTTTTACTTTTGTGATACTTTATAATTTATAAAGTAAATATTCTATAGGGTCGATGCCCGAGTGGTTAAAGGGGGCGGATTGTAAATCCGCTGCGTTATGCTACGTTGGTTCAAATCCAACTCGGCCCATAAAAAAATTAATTATGTAAGTAATAATAGGTTTTTCTTGAAAATTAAGAGAAATAAAAACTTAATTTCAAGAGACAAACCTAAAATTAAAACTGAAGCGATTACTTTTCTAAAGTCATATTGTTTATGATTGTCTTTTTTAGCCTTTTAGAATTAGTTTTTTCTAAAGTTTTCATAACTTTATTAACCGATTGAACTAAAATTTGAATTTTTCTATTATTAGCTTTTATAAATGATAGCTGGTCTAAATTACTTATTAAATTTGTTGTAAATGGGCCAATTTTTGCTTTTTTAGTAATTTCAGATTCACGTATATCAAAATATTGAGCTAAAAACGGATCGTTTGGCTCAATATACTTTTTTAGTAATTCAAATTCATTTTGTTTATATTTAATACCTTGCATTACTAGATTGGCTTTACCAGGAGTTACCATTGGATAACAAATCTCATTTTCAATAACGTTAAAATCAAACAGTATTGGGTTTGGATAGTTTTGGTAGTTTTTTAGCTCAACCTTTAACTGTTCTTCTGTTTCAACTAAAATACCTTTAATATTATAAGAAGACGCTAAAGCTACAAAATTGGGTTGCCCTTTATTCATATTAGAATTATAATATCTACTTTCATGAAAAGATTCTTGCCATTGGCGTACCGTTCCTTTCCAATGATTGTTGATAATCATCACTCTGATAGGTACTTTATATTGAGCTATTGTAGCAAGCCCTTGAACGCAAATTTGAATGCTAGAATCTCCAGTTATGCATACAACATTTGAGTTTGGAAATGCAATCTGTGCACCAATGGCTGCAGGTAACCCATACCCCATAGTTCCTAATCCTGCACTTGTGGACCATTGACGAGGGTATCTTTTAATAAATTGAGCTGACCACATTTGATGTTGGCCAACATCTGTTGTAACAATAGCATTTGAATATATTTCTCCAATAGCATTTATTACAGATTGTGGAGAAAGTTTTCGGTAAAATTTTGGAATCGTTAAGGGATAGCTATTTTTCCATAAGTCATTTTTGAATAACCAGGATTCTCGATTGGGCTGTAATTTGTAAGCATTATCTCTGCGCCTATACATCTTTATAAGTTCATTAAGAATTGTTTTAACATCTCCGATCAAATATATATCAACTTTTTTATTTTTTGAAATTTCTGCAGGATCTATATCAATATGAATAATCTTTGCTGAACTAGCAAATCCTTCTAACTTACCTGTTACTCTATCATCAAATCTAGCTCCAATAGCAAGCAATAAATCACATTCACTTACAGCAAAATTTGCATATGCTCTACCGTGCATACCTAACATGCCTAAGGCTAATGGATCTGTTTCGTCAAAACAGCTTTTTCCCATTAATGTTGTAGTAACTGGAATTCCAAATCTATCAGAAATATAGTTTAGCTCATAGTAGGCGTCAGAAGTAATAAGACCTCCTCCTACGTAAAATAACGGTCGGTCTGATATTATAATGGCTTCTAAAAGAACTTGCAATAATTTTCTTTTACCTCTATAATCAAACCTATAACCTTGAAGATTTACGATATCTTTTTGACGTACTATATAATAATTCGAAAATTCATTTAACCCAATATCTTTTGGAATATCAATTATGATAGTGCCAGGCCTACCGTTTTGAGCTATATAAAAAGCCTCAGGAATAATATTGCAGATATCAGCAGCATTATCTATTCTATATGAGTGCTTAACAATTGGAAATGTTATACCAAAAATATCAGTTTCTTGAAAAGAGTCACTCCCAATCAAATTACTGGTTACTTGTCCTGTAATAATTATAATAGGGATTGAATCCAAATTAGCATTTGCTATTCCAGTAATTAAATTCGTTGCGCCAGGACCTGATGGGGCAAAACAAACCCCTACACTACCTGTAACTCTACTATAAGAATCAGCAGCATGAATAGCACCTTGTTCATGTCTGGTTAAAATGTGTTGAATTATTTGAGTACTCTCCCAAAAATATAGTTCGTTATAAATGGATAAAATAGCCCCACCCGGATAACCAAAAATATATTCGGTACCATTTCTTACTAAATTGTCAATTAAAGCGAATGCACCAGTTATTTTATTGCTTATTTTAGTTTGATTCATTAACAAAATTTATAAATTAAATATAAATAAAAAGTTATAATCCGACCATATTTTTAATAATAAGATAGATACTTACAAAAAAACTTAAAATAAATATAATTAAAATTGCACGTGATTTTGTAGTTTTTAGTAAATTTTTTAACGGGCTTAATAAAACTAAAATTAAACCCACCAAACTACTTACAAAAAAACGAGGGTAGCGTAGAATATTTTCCCAAAAGTTATTCATAGAAAAATTAAAATTAATAGAAATTTTTTATTTATCTATAAATTTAAAGTAAAAATTAAAAAAATACAATAAAGTAAACAGCTCAAACTTTTTAATTTAAATTGAATATTTTTATACTTTACTCTTATAATATATAGTATAATTAACTTAATTTAATGTAGTATAAGGCTCTGTAGCTCAGAGGTTAGAGCAGGGGACTCATAAGCCCAAGGTCGTAGGTTCAAATCCCACCAGAGCCATCTACACAATTATTTAGTTTTAATTGATAAAGGAGAAATGGCTGAGTGGTCGAAAGCAATAGATTGCTAATCTATCGTACATCTTTTTGTACCCAGGGTTCGAATCCCTGTTTCTCCTTTCTTTAAAAAACTATAAAATAGTTGACAAAATCGTAAAATTTACGTACTACTATAAGTAGAAGTATATACAGATATGGGATTGTAGTTCAATTGGTTAGAGCACCGCCCTGTCACGGCGGAAGTTGCGAGTTCGAGTCTCGTCAGTCCCGAAAATAAAAAGTTAATATTTAATAATAATATACATAATATTATTATTAAATATAGGTTATTCACCTTGAACTTTTAATAAAGCGAAACCTAATGAAAGGCCTAATAATGTCATAAAGAAACATGTAACTGCTGCAGTAACAATTTCTGCATTTGCGTATGGGAAAATTTTTAAAACTAATGCCATAATATCGATTTTTATAAAATTTTAAAGTTTAAAAACCATTTCGAGCCCAAACAACTAAGGCTAATGAAAAAGTAAACATTGCCATTAAACCTGCCCAACCTAGACTTATAATATCCATCTATATATATATTTATTTAAATTAAATTAAATTTTTATAATTTAAAAGGAATTTTATCCTTTTAAATTATATAGTTTCTAATTAAACAATACTATTTGCCCAATCTACATCTACATTTTCAATAATTAATGATGAATTGTAAATTTGTAGAATGATTAATAAAAATACTAAAAATGCTAACATTACAAAACCCATAATTGGAGTTGTACCCCAACCAGGTGCAACTTTTCCGTATTCAGCATTTAAAGGGCGTAAAATTTCACCTAATCTTGTTCTTAATGCCATAAAAATATTTTATGTTTTTAATAAATTAATTTTTGTGTAACATGTTATATAATACTAAACTGTTAATTTAGCATTATATAATATGGAAACAGCAACAATTATTGTAATTTTTGTATCAAGTTTACTTATAGGTATCACAACATATTCTATCTATACTGCTTTTGGACCTGCAGCTAAAAATTTGCGTGATCCATTTGAAGAACATGAAGATTAAAAATAAAACCACATATTAATTATATATATATATATGTGGTTTTATTTACGGATAATTCTCGGCGTGTCTCTAAAGAATACTGCGAAGAAAATTACCATTAAAGTACCAATTAGTAAAAATGTATAAACTAAAGCTTCCATTTTCTAATCCTGTTTAATTTTTAATAGTTAAAAAACAAGCCTTATACAGCACCTTGTTTTTTAGTAGATTTATCACCAAGTTTTTGGAATGCACCAAATTCTACTTGCTCTGTTACTTCAGCACCAATACCTGTAAATACATCACGGAAGATTGTACGTCCACCATGCCATAAATGGCCTAAGAAGAATAATAAAGCAAAATTAGCGTGACCAAACGTGTACCAACCGCGAGGGCTACTACGGAACACACCGTCAGATTCTAAACTTGTTCTATCAAATTCAAAAACTTCACCTAGTTGTGCTTTACGTGCAAATTTCTTAACAGTTGGTGCATCTTTAAATGTTTGTCCATTTAATTTACCACCGTAAAAATCTACAGTAACACCTACTTGCTCAATACTGTATTTAGATTCAGCACGACGGAATGGTATATCTGCACGGATGATACCATCTTTATCTACTAAAATTACAGGGAATGTTTCAAAGAAAGCAGGCATTCTTCTAACAGTTAATTCACGACCTTCTTTATCACGGAAAATTGGGTGACCTAACCAAGCCTCAGCAATACCGTCACCTTTGTTCATAGGACCCGCACGGAATAAACCACCTTTTGCAGGGTTATTACCAATGTAGTCATAAAACGCTAATTTATCTGGTATACGAGACCAAGCTTGGCTTTCTGATAAACCTTCGTTAATAGAAGTTTCTACTTGACGTTCAATTTCTTGTTGGAAATACCCACTATCCCATTGGTAACGTGTTGGACCGAATAACTCAATTGGAGTTGCTGCCGCGCCATACCACATAGTACCAGACGTTACAAATGCTGCAAAGAATACTGCCGCAATACTGCTTGATAATACTGTTTCAATATTACCCATACGTAAAGCACGGTATAAACGTTGAGGAGGTCTAACAGTTAGATGGAAAATGCCAGCAAAGATACCAAAAATACCAGCTGCTATATGGTGAGCAGCGATACCTCCTGGGTTAAACGGGTTAAAACCATCAGGACCCCATTCAGGTGCTACAGGTTGTACTTTACCAGTTACTCCATAAGCATCAGATACCCAAATACCAGGGCCAAATAATCCTGTTACGTGGAATGCACCGAAGCCAAAACATAATAAACCTGATAAGAATAAATGAATACCAAAAATCTTTGGTAAATCTAAAGCCGGTTCACCTGTTCTAGGATCACGGAACAGTTCTAAATCCCAATAAACCCAATGCCATATTGCAGCTAAAAAGCACATACCTGATAAGATGATATGCGATAAAGCTACACCTTCAAAACTCCAAATACCTGGATTTGAAACGCTTTCTCCAGTAATACTCCAACCGCCCCAAGAATCTGTAATTCCTAATCTAGTCATAAAAGGCATAACAAACATGCCTTGACGCCACATTGGATTTAACACAGGGTCTGATGGGTCAAATACTGCTAACTCATATAATGCCATTGAACCTGCCCAGCCCGATACTAAAGCAGTGTGCATTAAGTGTACAGCAATTAACCTTCCTGGATCATTTAAAACAACAGTATGAACACGGTACCATGGTAATGCCATAGTAATTCATTCCTTAATATAAATATAATTAATGGTTTTTGACTTTCTTACAACTAAACTATAAAAGTAATTAGCTATAATAATATTATAAGTGAAGATAACAAAAATTATGTAAATTAATTTAAAAAAGCTTAATTTATTTTATAAATTTGCAAGTTTTATTTAGGTTTAATTAAAAAATAAGTTATAAATTCTAGAATTTGGACTAATAATAAATCCAAATTCTATGTTTAAAGATAACAGAATTATGCAGAAGTTTTTGCAAAAGCATCTTTTGATGCAGCAATAGCTTCTTTTAATAAAGTTTCAGCTTCGTCAGTAAATTGATTCGTAGAACGAATAATGTCTAAATAAGAGATTTGAGAAGTTTCTAAATATTTTAATAAAGTTGCACAATATTTTTTAACATCAACAACGGCTACGTCATCTAAGAAACCATTAATACCTGTATAAATTAAAGCTACTTGTTGAGCAACAGATAAAGGTGAGTTTTGAGGTTGTTTTAAAAGTTCACGTAATCTTGTTCCACGAGCTAATTGTTTTTGAGTTGCTTCATCTAAATCAGAAGCAAATTGAGAGAATGCTTCTAATTCTGCGAATTGAGCTAACTCTAATTTTAACTTACCAGCAACTTTTTTCATTGCTTTAGTTTGTGCAGCTGAACCAACTCTAGATACTGAAATACCTACGTTGATTGCTGGACGAATACCAGAGTTAAATAAATCATTAGATAAGAAAATTTGTCCATCTGTAATCGAAATTACATTTGTAGGAATATAAGCAGAAACGTCACTCGCTTGTGTTTCAATAATTGGTAAAGCTGTCATACTACCACCACCTAATTCATCACTAAGCTTAGCAGCACGCTCTAATAAGCGTGAGTGTAAGTAGAATACATCCCCAGGGTACGCTTCACGTCCTGGTGGTCGTCGAAGTAATAATGACATTTGACGATATGCCATTGCTTGTTTAGTTAAATCGTCATAAATTACTAATGTGGCTTGACCTTTATACATGAAGTATTCAGCAAGAGAAGCACCAGCATATGGAGCAATATATTGTAGAGTAGCAGGGTCATTTGCACCTGCTAATACAATAATTGTATAACCCATTGCACCTTTCTCTTCTAAAACGTTTACAACTTGAGCTACAGTAGAAGCTTTTTGTCCAACACCAATATAAACACAAACAACATTTTCAGTTTTTTGGTTAATTATTGTATCTACTGCAATTGATGTTTTACCGGTTTGACGGTCACCAATAATTAACTCACGTTGACCACGTCCAATTGGAATCATTGCATCAATAGCTGTAATACCTGTTTGTAATGGTTCACATACTGATTTACGGCTAATAATACCAGGTGCCATTGCCTCTAGTAATTGTGTACTATCAGATTTAATGTCACCTTTACCGTCAATAGGTGCTCCTAAAGGGTTAACAACACGACCTAAGAAATCGTCACCTACAGGAATTTGTGCTATTTGACCAGTAGACTTAACTGTGCTGCCTTCTAAAATTTGACGGCCATCTCCCATTAATACTACACCAACGTTATCGTTTTCTAAGTTTAATGCGATACCAATCGTTTTATCCTCAAACTCTAAAAGTTCACCACTCATTACTTGGTCAAGACCGTAAACACGAGCAATACCATCACCTACTTGTAATACAGTACCAACGTTATCTACCTTAACATCTTGATCATACTTTTCAATTTGTTGACGGATAATACTACTAATTTCGTCTGGACGAATATTTATCATTGTATTATTTTTGAGATAAAAAATTAATAAAAGATTTTAGTTACTTTTAGATTTCTAAAACACTATCTAAGTGTTTTGCTAATTGTTGTAATTGATTCTTAATTGTAAAATCAAGAATTTTTGAATCTGTTTTAATTAAAAAACCGCCGATAAGACTAGAATCGACTGTAATTGCTAATCTAATTTCTCGGGCGTTTGTCATGTCTTTTAGTTTTTTAACTAGTTGATTTTTTTGTTTATTTGTAAAAGGAAATGCACTTGTTACTTCAACCATTTTAATTGATGCTAAATCGTAAACTAAGTTTAAATAGATATCAATAACTTGTTGAATTAAGTTTATTCTGTTTCTTTTTACTAAAAGAAGTAAAAACTGAAAAGTTTCTTTATTTAATTGCGACTTTAAAGTTTTAGTAATCATTTCTTCTTTTGCTACATTTGTAAAAATAGGACTAGTTAAATACGATATTAAATCAGGTGTTTGCTTTAATAAGACCTCCAAGTTTTGAAAGTCTGCAGTAACTTGGTGCATGATGTTTTGGTCATTCGAAAAATCATACAATGCACGAGCGTAAGGAGTAGCAATTTTTAATGCTAATGGGTTGTTACTCATAACAAGTCTCCTTCTAATTTATTAATGGTTTCATTAATTACTGCACTTGCGCGTTGTTTAAATCCAAACGTTTCTTGAGCTCTTGCTATTGCCCGTTTTAATACTAATGCTATAATCTGTTGTTTTACTTCTGCGAAAACTTGACGTTCTTTTGTTTGAGAAGTTGCTAATGCCCTACTAAATTTTGTTGTTAAATCTTTTTTAGAGTCAGAAGCATCAGATAATAATAACAGTTTTTTAGACTCAATTGTTTCATTTTTGATTTCATCAATAATGATATACGCTTGAGTTAACTGTTTTTCAGCCTCAGCTAAACGCTTATTAGCTTCATTCAATCTTTCTTCAGCATCTTGAACACTTTGCGCAATTTCATTCTGTCTTTGCTCTAAAATTGAGCCTAAGAAATCACGACCCACGTAGACTAAAATAGCAACTAAAGCTGTGATATTAATTACGCCGGTTTCTAGAATGTTAAAATTTAATGAAACACCTTCTTCATGGGCAAGTAAAGTAAAAATTTGATCAAAATTTTCCATGTTTTATAGGTTTTATTTAAACTGTTGTCTTATAAAAAGGAAAATTACGTTAACAAAAAATTTAAATTGATAATTTACTTTCAATTTCAAGACATAAAGATTGGACAATATTATCTAAGCTATTTAAAGAGATATTCTTTTTATTTTCTAAATCTCTTGTCATAGTATCTAATAAATTATCAATATATTTTTGAGAAATATTTAGTTCAATCTCTAAAATTTCTTTATGAATTTTTTGTGAATTTGTAATTTCTAATAGTGCTTCCTTGCGGATACTAGCCAATTCTTGTTCATATTGAGCAGTCAATTCATTTGCTTTTGCTAGCACCTCTGACGCTTTCGCAAGATTTTTTAAAATAAAATCGTTACGTTCTGTAATAGCAGTAGACAAAGGAGTATAGAATATAACATTTAGAACTACCATTAACAATAAGAATTGAATAGCTACAAGTGGCAATGTTGCATCAAAATCAAACAAACCACCTGGTCCTATTACTTCTGAACTTAAAATTAGTGTTGAAAAATTAACCATATAAAATTTATATGTTTTACTATAGAATTAAATTTACAAATAGATATAATTGATATTAAAAAGCTTCAATTATATCTATATATTTTTTGTTAAAATTTAATTAACCAGCGAATGGGTTAGCGAATAATAACACTAATGCTACTACTAGACCATAAATAGTTAAAGCTTCCATGAATGCTAAACTTAATAATAAAACACCACGAATTTTGTTTTCAGCTTCAGGTTGACGAGCAATACCTTCAACAGCTTGACCTGCAGCATTACCTTGACCAATACCAGGACCAATAGCAGCTAAACCAATAGCTAAACCAGCAGCAACAACAGAAGCAGCAGAAATGATAGAATCCATAATAAAATCTTAATTAATAAATATAAATATAATTTTGAAAAAATTAATTTCGTAATAAATTACTCTAAAGCCTCTGCAATGTATGCAGCAGCTAACGTTGAGAAAATTAAAGCTTGTACTGAACCTGCGAAAATCCCTAAACACATAATTGGTAATGGTATAACTAAAGGAACTAAACCAGTTAATACAGAAACTGTGATTTCGTCTGCAAGAACGTTTCCAAATAGACGAAAACTTAATGATAATGGTTTTGTAAAATCTTCTAAGATGTTAATTGGTAAAAGAAGTGGAAGCGGTTGAATATAACGTTTGAAATATCCTAAACCTTTCTTACTTAAACCAGCATAAAAATACGCAAGAGAAGTTAATAAAGCTAATGCTACCGTTGTATTAATATCATTTGTTGGAGCCGATAATTCGCCTTCCGATAATTCAATCAATTTCCAAGGTACTATTGCACCAGCCCAGTTACAACCAAAGATGAATAAGAATAATGTCCCAACAAATGGTACCCATTCTCTATAAAAACTTTCTCCCAATTGGTTTTTTGCAATATCGCTAACAAAATCCAGTACGCATTCCATGAAATTTTGCCAACCACGTGGAATTTGTTCAACATTTCGTGAACCTAAAAAAGCAAAAGTTAACACAATAGCAAACACAAACCAAATTACAATCAAAACTTGGCCATGTACTAAAAAGCCTGCGATATTCCAGTAAAAGTGTTTTCCTACTTCTGTTTCCGCTAATAGTGTAAACGTACTTGAATAAAAATTATCTGGGTACATAATAGTTAAAATGGTTCTAAATTATGTAACGTTACTAATATAAATTAAATTTTTTATTAGCTATTATTTATACCTTTTGATTATTAATGTTTTAATTTAAAGCTATAAATTTTTTTATTTTACTATTACATAAATAAGTAAATTACCCAATATTAAAAAATATACAGGAACAAGGTATATTGTAATAAATTTTAATTAAACTTAAGTTCATTTTTATATAAATGCTCTTTTAATTCAATTATTTTAACCATTCGTAGCCTTTCTTTTCTAATTCTATAGCTAGTTCTGCATTTCCTGTTTTTACAATTTTTCCGTTCTGCATGACATGGATATAATCAGGTTTAATGTAATCCAATAAACGTTGATAATGTGTTATTAAAACTATTGCTTTTTCAGAACTCATATAGGCATTAATACCTTTTGAGATAACTTTCAATGCATCAATATCTAGGCCAGAATCAGTTTCGTCTAAAATAGACAATTGAGGGTTTAATAAAGCCATTTGTAAAATCTCGTTCCGTTTCTTCTCTCCACCAGAAAACCCTTCATTAACATTTCGGTTTAAAAAGCTTGCTGACATATCAATAATTTTTAATTTATCGTTTATTAAAGTCAGAAACTCAATAGGATCAACTTCCGGTATATTTTGTGATTTTAATTTTGAATTGTAAGCTAATCTTAAAAAATCTTCATTACTAACACCAGGTATTTCAATTGGATACTGAAAAGCTAAAAAAATACCTAGATGAGATCTTTCTTCTGGGTTAAGATCTAAAATACTATTTCCGTTAAACAAAATTTCGCCACTTACAACTTTATACGCAGGATGCCCGGCAATGACTTTTGAAAAAGTACTTTTACCAGAGCCATTTGGACCCATTATGGCATGAATTTCTCCTTTATTAATGGTTAAATTTAAATCTTTTAAAATCTCAATTTCATTAATTGATGCTTTCAAATTTTTTATCTCTAATACAGGGATCTTATTGTTCATTATCCTACACTTCCTTCTAATTTTAAGCTTAATAAACGATCTGCTTCTTCAGCGAATTCTAAAGGCAACTCAGTAAAAACATCTCTACAAAAACCACTGATCATTAGTTCAATACCCTTTTCAATTGAAATACCACGTTGTAAAAAATAGAAAATTTGTTCTTCACCAATTTTTGAGGTAGAAGCTTCGTGTTCTAGTTTTGCTGTAGAATTTTGTACATTTATAAAAGGAAATGTATTAGCATTTGAAAGATTTCCAATAAGTAAAGAATCACATTGTGAATAATTTCTAGCTCCCATAGCTTTATTGTTTATATTAACTAACCCTCTATAACTATTTTTTGAATTACCGGCAGAAATTCCTTTAGATATAATACGGCTGCGGCTATTTTTTCCAATATGAATCATTTTACTTCCAGTATCAGCTTGTTGATAATTGTTTGTAAGAGCTACTGAATAGAATTCACCTTGCGAATTTTTACCAATCAATGTGCAACTTGGGTATTTCCAAGTTATAGCTGATCCCGTCTCTACTTGAGTCCACGAAATCTTTGAATTATCCCCTATACACAAACCGCGTTTTGTGACAAAATTGTAAACGCCTCCCTGACCCTGCTCATTGCCAGAGTACCAATTCTGCACTGTTGAATATTTAATATCAGCGTTTTCAAGCGCAATCAATTCAACAACAGCTGCATGTAGTTGATTCTCTTTATATTGTGGGGCTGTACAACCTTCTAAATAACTTACCTGACTATTCTCTTCAGCAATAATCAATGTCCGTTCGAATTGACCCGCCTTTTGCTCATTTATTCTAAAATAAGTGGATAATTCTAATGGGCATTTTACACCTTTAGGTATATAACAAAAAGAACCATCCGTAAAAACTGCAGAATTTAAAGCAGCAAAATAGTTGTCTCCAATTGGCACAACTGTTCCTAAATATTTTTTAACCAATTGAGGGTGTTCTTTGACTGCTTCTGAAATAGAACAAAAAATAACACCTTGTTGTGCCAATTCTGCCTTGAATGTAGTAGCAATAGAAATACTATCAAAAACTACATCTACAGCAACATTTGTTAATCTTTTTTGTTCAGATAATGAAATACCTAATTTGTCAAATGTTTTTAATAATTCTGGATCAACTTCATCTAAGCTATTTAGTTTTTTATTTTGAACTGGGGCAGAGTAATATATTATATCTTGGTAATTTATTTCTGAAAACTTTAATTGTGCCCATTTAGGGCATTTCATTTGTTTCCATTTTTTATAAGCTTTTAGACGAAATTCTAACAAAAATTTAGGTTCATTTTTTTTTTTGATATTAAACGAATTACATCTTCATTTAATCCTTTATCAATATTATCTTTCTCAATTTTAGTTGAAAAGCCATATTTATAAGGTTGATTGACTAATTTTGTAATGTTGCTGTTTAAAATTTTATCGGATTGATTTGGCATAAATTAAAAATTTTGAAATTATAAATAGTTTCTCTTAATTTTTATTATAAAGAAATTACATTTTAATTTAAAGTTATTAATATATTAACTAATAACTAATTCTTATTAGTTATGGCATTATTAATTAAAAGTTACAGTAACTAATTTTAGACTAATGTTATACTTATTTTTAAGGCTGTCTTTAAAAGTTCAGCTGATAGAGCTAATTTTAAATTAATTAGTTAAATATCTATTATATATATATTGCCTTTTTATATTAAGGAGAAACAAATGTCTCAATCTGTAGCAGAACGGACTCGAATTAAAAGTGACCGTTACGAATCTGGTGTAATTCCATACGCAAAAATGGGTTACTGGGATGCTTCATACACAGTAAAAGATACTGATGTTCTTGCATTATTCCGTATTACTCCACAACCAGGTGTAGATCCTGTAGAAGCAGCAGCAGCAGTTGCCGGTGAGTCTTCAACAGCTACTTGGACTGTTGTATGGACAGATTTATTAACAGCTTGTGATCGCTACCGTGCTAAAGCATACCGTGTAGATCCAGTTCCAAACACTACTGACCAATACTTCGCTTTTATCGCTTATGAATGTGATTTATTTGAAGAAGGTTCATTAGCTAACTTAACAGCGTCTATTATTGGTAACGTATTTGGTTTCAAAGCTGTAGCTGCATTACGTTTAGAAGATATGCGTATACCTCACTCATACTTAAAAACATTCCAAGGTCCAGCGACAGGTGTTATCGTAGAGCGTGAACGTTTAAACAAATACGGTGCTCCATTATTAGGTGCTACTGTAAAACCTAAATTAGGTTTATCGGGTAAAAACTATGGCCGTGTAATTTACGAAGGTTTAAAAGGTGGTTTAGACTTCTTAAAAGATGACGAAAACATTAACTCACAACCATTCATGCGTTGGAGAGAACGTTTCTTATACTGTATGGAAGGTATTAACCGAGCTTCAGCAGCTACTGGAGAAACTAAAGGTTCTTACTTAAACATCACTGCAGCTACTTATGAAGAAGTAGTTAAACGTGCTGAATACGCTAAAGAAGTTGGTTCTATCATCGTAATGATCGATTTAGTAATGGGTTACACAGCAATCCAATCAATTGCTATTTGGGCTCGTGAAAACGATATGCTTTTACACTTACACCGTGCAGGTAACTCTACTTACGCTCGTCAAAAGAACCATGGTATTAACTTCCGTGTAATCTGTAAATGGATGCGTATGTCTGGTGTAGATCATATCCACGCTGGTACAGTTGTAGGTAAATTAGAAGGTGATCCTTTAATGATTAAAGGTTTCTACACTACTTTATTAGCAACAGAGTTAAAAGTTAACTTACCATATGGTATCTTCTTCGATATGGATTGGGCTAGTTTACGTAGATGTATGCCGGTAGCATCTGGTGGTATCCACTGTGGTCAAATGCACCAATTATTAATTTATTTAGGTGATGACGTAGTATTACAATTTGGTGGTGGTACTATTGGTCACCCTGATGGTATTCAAGCTGGTGCTACAGCTAACCGTGTAGCTTTAGAAGCTATGGTATTAGCTCGTAACGAAGGTTTAGACATTTTCAGTAATGAAGTTGGTCCTCGTATTTTACGCGACGCTGCTAAAACATGTGGTCCTTTACAAACAGCTTTAGATTTATGGAAAGATATTAGTTTTAACTATACTTCTACAGATACAGCTGACTTCGCTGAAACACCAACAGCAAACGTATAATAAATTACTTTTAATAAAAAATAAGGAGTATTTGAATAGTGAGACTTACACAAGGTTGCTTCTCTTTCTTACCTGACTTAAGTGATGCTCAAATCGAAAAGCAAGTTACATATGCAATTCGTCAAGGTTGGGCTATGAATATTGAGTGGACAGATGATCCACATCCACGTAACTCATACTGGGAGTTATGGGGTTTACCGTTATTCGACATTAAAGATCCAGGTGCTGTAATGTTTGAATTAAATGAAGCTCGCAAAGCGTGTGCAAACGGTTATATCCGTATTAACGCATTCGATGCAAGCTACGGTCGTGAAAGTTGTGTTATGTCTTTCATTGTAAACCGTCCTTCAAGTGAACCAGGCTTCTACTTAGACCGTACAGAAGGTGCAGGTCGTTTCATCCGTTACACTGTTAAGAGCTATAGTGTTCAAGCTAATCCAGAAGGTAGTCGCTACTAATTTTAAACAGATTAGAAGACTTATAAAAATTGCTTATATTATTTAAATAATATAAGCAATTTTTATTTATTAACTATTTATTATTTTCTATTATGATCAAAATTATTAAACTTTTCTTTTATTTTTTTTATAAAAAACAAAAATTGATAATTTTTCAATATTTTTATTGCAATTGTTTTAAGATTACAATAAAAATATTGAAAAATTCTTTTAACCAAATTTACCAGATGTTGATGCAATTACAAATGCTGCGTATGTTAAGATATAGCCTACAGCAAAATGTACTAAACCCACTAGACGTGCTTGTACAATTGATAAAGCTACTGGTTTATCACGCCAACGTACTAAGTTAGCTAATGGTGTACGTTCATGAGCCCATACTAATGTTTCTATTAATTCTTGCCAGTAACCACGCCATGAAATTAAGAACATAAACCCTGTAGCCCAGATTAAATGTCCAAATAAGAACATCCAAGCCCAAACAGATAAATTATTCATACCAAATGGGTTATAACCATTAATTAATGGTGAAGAGTTTAACCATAAATAGTCACGTAACCAACCCATAATATAGTTTGATGATTCGTCAAACTGACCAGGGTTACCACCCCAGATAGTAATATGTTTCCAATGCCAATAGAAAGTTACCCAACCAATTGTGTTTAGCATCCAGAACATTGCTAAGTAGAAAGCGTCCCATGCAGAAATATCACATGTACCACCACGACCTGGACCATCACATGGGAAACTATAGCCAAAATCTTTTTTGTCCGGCATTAATTTAGAGCCACGAGCGTCTAAAGCACCTTTTACTAAAATTAATGTAGTAACGTGTAACCCTAATGCAATAGCATGGTGAACTAAGAAATCACCAGGACCAATTTTTAAGAATAAGTCATTTTTACTATTATTAATAGCTTCTAACCAACCAGGTAACCATACTTGACTACCATTAATAGTTGCAGGACTATCACTAGATGATAATAATACATTGAAGTTATAAATGGCTTTTCCAGAAGCTGCTTGAATATATTCAGCGAACAAAGGTTCAAATAAAATTTGTTTTTCAGGTTGTCCAAAAGCAACCACTGTATCATTATGGATGTATAATCCTAATGTGTGGAAGCCTAAAAATAATGATGCCCAACTTAAATGAGATATAATAGCTTCTTTATGTTCTAGCATACGAGCTAAAACATTATTTTTATTTAATTCTGCATCGTAATCTCTAACAAAGAAGATTGCACCATGTGCAAACGCACCTACCATTAGGAAACCAGCAATATATTGATGGTGAGTATATAATGCTGCTTCAGTTGTAAAATCTTTTGATAAATAAGCGTAAGGCGTTATAGCATACATATGCTGTGCAGTTAAAGATGTAGCAACACCTAACGCAGCTAGAGCTAAACCTAATTGCATATGTAAAGAATTTGTTATTGTCTCAAACAGACCCACATGCCCTGCACCTAATCGTCCGCCTGGCGGCCGATGTGCATCTAAGATTTCTTTCATGTTGTGTCCAATACCGAAATTAGTTCGGTACATATGACCTGCTACAATAAAAACAACTGCAATTGCTAGTTGGTGATGTGCTATATCACTTAACCATAACGCTTGTGTTTGTGGATGGAATCCACCTAAGAATGTTAAAATTGCTGTACCTGCACCTTGACTTGTGCCATAAACATGAGAAGCTGAATCTGGATTTTCAGCATACACTGTCCAGTTACCGCTGAAAAATGGTGCTAAACCTGCCGGATGAGGTGGAGTTGTTAAGAAATTATCCCATCCTACATGCACTCCACGTGATGCTGGAAGAGCTACGTGAATTAGGTGACCTGTCCAAGCTAATGAACTAACACCAAGTAAACCCGATAAATGGTGATTTAACCGAGACTCATTGTTTTTAAACCAAGATAAGCTTGGTCGGAATTTCGGTTGTAAATGTAACCAACCTGCGAATAATAATGCGCATGAAAGTAGTACTAACCCTACAGAACCTTGATATAACTCTTGATTTGTTCGGAATCCAATTGTATACCACCATTGGTAAACTCCAGAAAAAGATATGTTTACTGGATATGTATTACCTTTACTAAACGCTTTTAATGCTGATTCACCAAAGTGTGGATCCCAAATTGAATGAGCAATAGGTTTTACTTTTAACGGATTAGTTACCCATTGCTCAAAGTTACCTTGCCACGCAACATGGAATAAGTTTCCAGCAGTCCATAAGAAAATAATTGCTAGATGACCAAAATGCGATGCAAAGATTTTTTGGTATAAGTTTTCTTCTGTCATACCGTCATGAGCTTCTAAATCATGAGCAGTTGCTATACCATACCAAATTCTTCGAGTTGCTGGATCCTGTGCAAGAGCTTGGCTAAACTTTGGAAATTTAGTTGCCATAATCTTCAGATACCCTTTTTATATTATTTAATTTGTTTGTTATAGTTGTATTTGGTTTTCTAAAACTTTTAATCAAGTTTTATAAATATGAAATTAGTTCACTATATTTTTTATTTTACGTAATTGAAACTGCTCTAGCTAAGAAGAAGGCCCAAGTTGTACCAATACCGCCTAATAAGTAATGAGCTAAACCAACTGCACGACCCTGTGTAATACTTAACGCACGAGGTTGGATTGCTGGAGCAAAGTTTAATTTATTATGTGCCCAAACAATTGATTCAATTAATTCTTGCCAATAGCCACGTCCACTGAATAAGAACATTAAACTAAATGCCCAAATAAAGTGTGCACCTAAGAAAATTAATCCATAAGCTGACGATGCAGAACCGTATGACTGAATAACTTGTGAAGCTTGTGACCATAAGAAATCGCGCAACCATCCGTTAATTGTAATTGAACTTTGTGCGAAGTTGCCTCCAGTAATATGAGATATAACTCCATCAGGAGTTACAGTACCCCAAACATCTGATTGCATTTTCCAACTGAAGTGGAATATTACTACTGAAATAGAGTTGTACATCCAGAATAATCCTAAGAATACATGATCCCAACTTGAACTTTGACAAGTACCACCACGACCAGGACCATCACAAGGGAAACGGAAACCTAAATTAGCTTTATCTGGAATTAATTTTGAACTGCGAGCATATAACACGCCTTTTAATAAAATTAAAACGGTTACATGAATAGTAAAAGCATGAATATGGTGAACCATAAAATCAGCAGTTCCTAATTTAATTGGCATCATAGCAATTTTTCCGCCAACAGAAACTACGTCACCGCCAAAAGCATAACTTGTTGTAGCTAAGGCATTTGGAGCTGTTGTTCCTGGAGCTAATAAATGGATATTTTGAATCCATTGCGCAAAAATAGGTTGTAATTGAATCGCTTTATCTGAAAACATGTCTTGTGGACGACCTAAAGCGCGCATCGTATCGTTATGGATATAGAAACCAAATGCATGTGTTCCTAAGAATATACATACCCAATTTAAGTGAGAGATAATTGCGTCACGATGACGTAATACTCGATCTAATAAATTGTTGTAGTTGTTAGCTGGTGTATAATCACGAACCATAAAGATTGCTCCATGTGCAGCACCACCTACAACACAGAATCCACCAATCCACATATGGTGAGTGAATAATGAAAGTTGTGTAGCGTAATCTGTTGCAATGTATGGGTAAGGAGGCATAGCGTACATATGGTGAGCTACAATAATACTTAAAGAACCCATCATAGCTAAGTTAATAGCTAGTTGTGCATGCCAAGATGTTGTTAAGATTTCGTATAATCCTTTATGCCCTTCACCTGTAAAAGGTCCTTTATGAGCTTCTAAGATTTCTTTCATACTATGGCCTATACCCCAATTTGTGCGGTACATATGGCCAGCAAAAATAAATAATACTGATAACGCTAAATGGTGATGAGCAATATCGCTTAGCCATAAACCACCTGTTACAGGGTTTAAACCACCTTTAAACGTAAGGAAATCAGAATATTCGCCCCAGTGTCCAGCAAAAAACGGTGATAGTCCATTTTTGAAACTTGGGTACAATTGAGCCATTAAGTCACGGTTTATTAAAAACTCATGTGGTAATGGTATCTCTTGAGGTGCAACACCTGCATCCAATAATTTATTAATAGGTAATGCTACATGAATTTGGTGGCCAGACCATGATAAGCAACCTAATCCTAATAAACCTGCAAGGTGATGGTTCATCATTGATTCTGCGTTTTGGAACCATTCTAATTTTGGCGCTGCTTTATGATAATGGAACCAACCAGCAAACAACATTACTGCTGACATAACTAAACCGCCTATTGCAGTCCAGTATAATTCTACTTCACTTGTAATTCCTTCAGCACGCCACATTTGGAACCAACCTGATGTCGTTTGAACACCCTGGAAATTTCCACCAACGTCACCATTTAAAATTTCTTGACCTACTATTGGCCAAACAACCTGCGAACTTTGTTTAATTCCAATTGGGTCATTTAACCAAGCAGAATAATTAGAGAAATATGCACCGTGGAAATGCATACCACTAATCCATAAGAAGATAATTGCTAATTGACCGAAGTGAGCACTAAATATTTTACGAGAAACTTCTTCTAAAGAACTTGTTTGACTATCAAAATCATGCGCATCTGCATGCAAGTTCCAAATCCATGTAGTCGTTTTTGGACCTTTAGCTAAAGTTCTCGAAAAATGTCCCGGTTGTGCCCATTTCGCAAAACTAGTTTCTACAGCGTCTTTTTCAACAAAAACTTGTACGTTTTTCGTGCGACGCTCGCTTGAGCTTATTGCCATTGAGTTTCTCCTATAGGGAGACGATATTCTATGAAACTCTCATAATACGAAAAAAATAATTATTACTATTTATTAAATATGAGTTTTCAACTTATAATTATAATAACTTTTTATACATTTTTAATATTTTTTCGCTAGATTTTCTATTAACCGTAATAATAGGCTAATCTATATTTAAATTTTTTCAGTTATTGTTGGAACAATTTTTTTTTTAAACTTAACTATCATTTTTTAAATAAATTGTAGTATAATATTTATTAAACCTATTAAAATTAATATAACAGTGGGGAAATTTTTATGTCTGAAGTTGTCACTAAAGTCACAAAAATCGTAGCTGAACAATTACAAGTTGACGAAAGTAAAGTTGTTCCAGAAGCAAGCTTTACTACTGAATTAGGAGCTGATTCTTTAGATATTGTAGAGTTAGTCATGGCCTTCGAAGAAAGTTTTAATATCGAAATTGATGATGACAGTGCTGGAAACATTCAAACTGTTAAAGATGCTATCGATTATATTGAAAACAAAATAGCAAAATAATTATTAAAAAAACATAACTTTTATAAGTTATGTTTTTTTAATAATTATTTTTCTTATTGTTTTAGATAATTAAAAAAACATTTCCTAAAATTAAATATTGACCTTAACGTCTTATAACAGTATCATTGTTCATGCGTTATAGCAGGGTTGAATATGTATTTAATTTCGGGATATAGCTCAGCTTGGTAGAGTACCTGCTTTGGGAGCAGGGTGTCGTAGGTTCGAATCCTACTATCCCGAATGGGGGCACCCAGGGTAAATAAATGTATGAAATTAACTTTAACTATTAAATTTTATGTACGTAGACATACCAGTATATATACATGAGTTACCAGCCAGTGTTCCACTAGATCAAGCTTTAGATCGAGGTATGGCCTATTTATCCCACGAACTTCCGCGGATGAAGAATTGGGTAGACGTACTGTTACCACCACCAAGATCTTATTTTAATTCCCATATATTTTTATTAAACTCAGGCAAGGATGCTTTCATTGGTTTCATTGTTAGTCAGCAAGCTACTTTTATACCAGATATACTATCAGAGGCTATTCAAATTTATGGAGGCGTTAACGGACCTGATGATACTTTAAATTTAGTAATTTTTCAACGTTGGGTATATGACTTTGTTCATATGTTTATGTCCCTTTGTGGTTTTCGTCTATTATTTAGTTTGATACTTATTATTAATCCATATACATTTCCTTGGATTCTTATAATAACCTCAACAGATTGGTTTCTAGATTCTTTATCTGGTTTAATGCCAGTTTTTATTGGAGTAGACTTTAGTGGAATTCTAGGTTTAAATATATTAGCAGCAGTAGCAGATTACATAAAAAAAATAGTTTTTACAATGCCATATCTTCCAAGTGAAGCCATTAAAGAAACTATTGGCTCACATAATGTTTATAGATTTAGTGGAATACCACAATTATGGAAAGAACATGGTATTCCAGATCAATTAAGAGAGGAATGGTACAAAGAAAGGCCGGAAATTATTGAACATTTCTTTAAATACTATAATGATGTTAATATAGATTTTCTACCTTCAAGAGTTTTGCAAGAATTTTATAAAGCACAAACGGCAGGATCAAATTTAACGACTCAAGTTATAGATATATTACCTAATAATAATATTTCGGATTTATCATATATAAATATAAGTGAGTTTACTAATTTGTTAGATTTAGAAAGATTCTTTTAACATAACCCACAAATTTAAACAATTAAATTATTATTATAAATAGTTATTAATTTACTGTTTATAATAATATACTTTTTTATAAATATTTACTTATTTTAAATAATTTAGCTTTTTTTATGGTAAAAAATATTATTAGCAGTTTGATACCATATTACTAATAACAACAAACTAAAAAGAAACAAAAATTAAATTTAAGGACATTTTAAGAGAGTTTGATCCTGGCTCAGGATGAACGCTGGCGGTATGCCTAACACATGCAAGTCGTACGAGAGTTTTTAACTCAAGTGGCGGACGGGTGAGTAACACGTGAGAATTTACCTTTAGGAGGGGGACAACAATTGGAAACGATTGCTAATACCCCATATGCTCTAGAGTGAAACGGATTTTTCCGCCTAAAGAAAAGCTCGCGGCTGATTAGCTTGTTGGTAAGGTAATGGCTTACCAAGGCGACGATCAGTATCTGGTTTGAGAGGACGATCAGACACACTGGAACTGAGACACGGTCCAGACTCCTACGGGAGGCAGCAGTGGGGAATTTTCCGCA
>Ga0102810_1000003_pt1 | contig 57928 bp, 32 predicted proteins | sample ColrivemetaGS573_FD_84506 | JGI IMG/M metagenome (GOLD analysis project Ga0102810, IMG submission 84506) | Estuarine microbial communities from the Columbia River estuary - Ebb tide ETM metaG S.573 | ecosystem: Environmental > Aquatic > Marine > Intertidal zone > Estuary | place: USA: Columbia...
AAGCCGTTATTAAGAGCAGGAGCGTAGTCAAGTACACCAGCCATTTGAAGAGCAGAAGCTACATCAGATGAACAGATTACGATGTTACCTTTACCACGGCGAGTAGCTTTAGCAATTGCATTAGCTTCACGCTCGATTTGGAACATCAAGCCTTTGAACTTCTCAACAGACCAACGGCCATTTGAGTCAACATCTAGGTTGAATACGCCTTTAGCGGCAGTACCGTCTTGACCACCAGCTTTAGCGGCAATATATACAGTACGAACAACTTCACGGTTGATTTCAGTAAGCAACTCAGCAGAAAGCATATTAGCAAGTTCAGTTTCAGCGTCAAGACCGTGGATTGCTTTAAGGTCTTGTGCTAATTCTGAAGAGTACTCAGCTTTCAATGCACGAGATACAGCAGTTACAGCAACTTTGTCAATCTTGAATGACATTTCAGAGATTGCGTCATTTTCAGTAATCGGTGTAGCAGTATCAGCAGTGCCGTCAACATTAGCGATTTCTGAACCACCTTGTGCTTCAGCTTGTGCTGTAGTACTACCAGTAGTTACAGTGAATCCACTTGCGATTTCACCAGTACCAGCATTCAGCGTGCCGTCACCAGTTACGCCAGTGCCATCAGCATTCTTAGAAGCGTAGCCAGTTTTAACAGTGTCAAACAATGCTTCACCGCCTGAACCGTCCTGTGCGCCATAGTTTGATTTCATAGCGAACACTAGTCCAGTAGGACCAGTCATTGGCTGAACACCAACGATATCGTATGCTACCAAGTTAGGCATTGCACGGCGTACAAGTGAGATAAGTACAGGATCGTAAGTATCTACATTGCCAGTACCAGCACTTGATGTGCCCATGCTGTTAGTTGGAGCCGCTTCAGCAAGTACGCCAGTACTGCCTAAGCTTGAACCTTCTCTAATAGAAGCTTCAGTGTTTTCCAAAAGAGTAGCTGTAACAGCCTCTTTGTGATTGTCAGAAATAGCGGGAAGAGCGGAATGCTCAAGCACTGGTGCCCACTTTTTCATTAGTTCTTCATTTCTCATTATGGTTCTCCTTTATTTGAGATTTTTAACTTATTACTATTTATAAAATTTGTTATTTCGAAAAGCGGTTAAGCGATTGAGTGTACCTAGCGATAGATGGATCCATAGCAGGCGTTACTTCTTCCGCAGTCTCTTCTTGTAGAAGATCAGTTTCTTCTTCCTTAGCAACTGGAGCAGACTCTACAAAGTAGTTGTCTTTGATGGCTTCTAATTTCTTAGTGTAGTCATCAGTTGATTCGAAAGAAATACCTTCTGAGAGAACACGCAATTTTTCTGCTTGAGTGTCTGTTAATTCCTCAGAAACATTTTTGAATGCGACTTCTAGATCAGCTTGTGACTTAGCTTCTTTGATTTCCATCATTTCTTCTACTAACTCATTATACTTAACTTTAGACTCTTCAAGAGCAACTTCAAGTTCAGCATTATGATCAATAGTTTCTTGATCGATTTCAAGGTTATGCTCAGTTACAAGACCTTTGATGCTATCGAATAGAGATTCAGCAACTTCTACTTTAATGTTGCTTTCAACTGCTACTTGATTATCATCCATCCAGTTTTCGATAACATAATCTAGATACTGGTCTACTTTTTCTACAATTTCTTCAACAGACTTTTCAACTTGCTCTTGAAGATCGCTTTCAAATTTTTCTTCCAAAGTTGCTGTTTCCGCTAGGATTTTCTCATGTACAGCGGCTTCGAATACTGCTACAGCAGAAGATTTAAAGTCTTCAGAAAATTCTGAACCTTCAAACAAACGCTCTACAGCTTCTGACATTCCACCAGTTACATTGCCTTCTGGAGTTTTTTCTTCAGAATCCTTAGCAACTTCGCCTTTATCTTTCTTTTTTGCTTTCGACTTGTCTGATCCGCCCTCTGGAGTTACGGGATCGGCTGCTACTGCATCAGTACCAGTCTCCTTCGCTTCCTCGAGGTCTAGATCAAGATCAACGCCTTTTTCTAATTCACTCATTTAACTTCTCCTTTTAAAGTAATTAATGTGTCAATATTACTATTTATAATAATTCTATTTTGACAAAGAACGAACAAACTTCTCAAACAAAGCGGCCGCTTTAATCTCTAACTCAGCAGTAGAGACTTTAGCAGTCTGTTTGATTTCTTCTTCGATCTCGTCAAATGTATTCGCTACTTCCCATGAAGAAGAAGCTACATCGTAAATCCAATCTACACCTTCCATCACTCCCTTAACGAAAGCATCTGGCGCTGATGGATCAGCTACAATATCCCCTGCGGTGGCTAACATGAAATCTTTCTGTACTTCCATGATACCACTCTTATTCTGTTTGATAGAACCCATACCACGAGATGAAATACCAAGAGTGCCATCTTCATCCATGATGTTCTTTACGATTTTGCCCATTGGCGTGTCCATTACTTTAGCACGACCAACGATATTAGCACCGTCTTGTCTTAACTCTGTGAACATATGAGATACACGATCAAGATTAATCGTTGGACCTGCAGGGTGACCAAGTTCGCCATAGGCTCTTTTCTTCTCTACATATGTCTCGTTATATCTTTTTACTTCATTAGCAAGAATCTCTTTAGGATACATACGACCATTACGGTTCTTGATGTCGCCTTGCATAATGATGCCTTCGATGAAGTAGTCTTTCTGACCATCTTCTTTGGCTTCACAGATATATTGTACATCTTCAACGATTTCTTTGATTAGTAAACTCATATCTTCTTCCTATTTGCCTGCTGAGAATGCAAACTTAGCAACATCTTTAAATGTTCTGCTGTTGTCTAGCATATTCAACACTTTCTTTTGGTTTGTGCTGTTCAATTGTTTGATCATAGAAACAATCATAGAGGCAGTTGTTAAATCGACTTTTTGCTTTTTGCCGTCTTTAAACTTAACCTGACCAATGCTTTTAGTCTTAACAATTTTTTCTAAGTCTGAAAGAACGCCTTCTGTTTTGTAACCTTCTTCTAACTCTTCGTCTTCTTCCGACTCGTCTTTCATTGCCATCTTAGTGGCAGTTGCGTACATAACATCAGTAGCTTTGTCACCGTAACGATCTTTGAACTCGCTCATTTTTTTCTTGAGTTCTTTAACGATAACTTCACGCTTCTCTTTTTGAGCATCAGTCATCTCTGCTTCAGATACAGTGCCCTCTTGTACAGACTCATAAACTTCTTCATCTTCGCCTTTTTGAAAGTCTGCGAGACGATTGCCAGATACATCAAGTACTTCTGCTTGCTTGTATCCATCTGGAAGTTCTTTAATATCTACAAGGTGCTTATCTACAAAACTTTGAATACCTGCTGAAGTAGCAGAGTCGATTTCTCCTGTAGGCTTGCCGACTGTTTCTACTGTGAACTGCTTAAAAGATTTCATTTTGATTCCTTTATTATTCTGATTCTACTTCTACGCTTGCTTCTGCTTCAACTGGCTCGCCAGCTTCTGCGGGAGCGCCAAACATAGAATCGTATTTTTGTCCGATAGCCGCTGTCATTTTATCCGCCATAATACCATTAAACGAGGATTCAAATGAACCAGCATCTTTATCCATCGCATTTTTAATCAAATCACTAACACTCATATCTATCTCCTTACTTATATCTTTATTTATATTTTATTACAATTACTGATTAAAATCCGCCATCATCTGCAATATTATCTTCTGCATCTTCAGCATCTTCTTCATCTTGACTTATCTGATCTCTCATGGTTTCGATTTCATCTTCGTTCATCATGAGAACATTTTTTCTTACCCATTCTGCTGAGTAGTACTTACCAACATAGTCGTCAATGTCTCGGAGAAGATTCAATCTTTCTCTCAAGACTTCACTTTCTTTCAATTCTTCAAAGTAGTTGTCTTGCATGAAATCATATCTGATAGAGGCTTGAATCTCGCCCCACTCTTCAGGTTTAATGATTCCTTTGAGTATCAACTGCTTCTCAAGAACTTTATCAAACAGTGTAGAGAATCGTGATCTCAATCTGCTGATAAACTTACTAAACTTAATCTCATCTCTAGATATCTCTGTTGCTCTACCTAAAGAGAACCCAGTATCTGTTTCCATGCGAGAGATAGGCACATTCAGAGCCTTAAACAATCTCTTCTGGAAATATAATACATCGTCTAGTTCTCCTAGATTTTGACCACCAGGTAATGTAGTGATCTCTGTACCTTTTCCGCCTTCTCTTCTTGGCAACCAAAAATCGTCAGTCATACTCATATGTCTACGATCATCTTTAACATCACCAGTACTTGCATCATAAACTAAGCGATTCTTGTGCTTAGTCATCATATCTCGTAGATACTGTTCTGCTTTCATCTTAGGCAGATTACCTACATCGATATAAAAAATTCTTCTTTCAGGCGCTCTAGATATTCTGTAAATAACTACAGCATCTTCCATCATTCTTAACTGATTTAAAGGTTTGATTGCCTTATGTAAGTTAGAGATGATTAATGAATTGTTCTCATTAAGTAAACCTGAATTAGCATTTACAATTGAGTCTTTAGCAATCTTTAAGCCTTGCAGGTCAGAGTTGTTTCCTACTCCCTGCATACTACCACTTTGTGCTAAAAATCCTTTTTCACTGTAAACATAGTACTCGTTTTTTACTCTCTTATTTAAAAACTTATTGTTTCCAGATTGAACTGATCCAGATTGCTCTTTCTCAAACTCTCTAACTTTACGAATCTTTCTTGGATCGATATAGCGCAACTCTTGAATACCTTTTCGAGGTTGCTTAACATCAATCATAACATGGTAGTTGATTCTTCCATCAACATACCACTTTTGGAAAGTATCGTAACCAGTAGAAGAAAAGTCTAACAACTTCAATACAGTGTCAAACTCTTCTCTAATTTTCTTTCTGATGTTGTCAGCTAAATCGACATCATCTGTAATACACTCAACAACTTTTTGATCTGACGAAATGCTAATCGCTTCGTTAACAATGTCATCAACTGCTTGTGATACTTCTGGTTGCTGTAACATTCCTCTATATTTCTGTACAAGTTCTGCTTCTGATCTTGCACTACCTGCTAGGTCTAGATAGCTACTAGCGGCAGTACCTGTTGCCGCAATATCAATAGAGCCATCGTCAGCCTCTGGCGAGATGAAAGATGGTATGTTTTTTTCTTCCTTTTCGCCTTTGCGTTTGATTTCGAAACCAAATAATTCAGCCATATTTTATCCTCTAACTCTCAGGGAGAGTTTATTCTCTCCCCTTAAATTATCGTTATCAATTTTACTCGTTTGTACCGCCGTCTCCGGTGACACCACCAGAAACATTCCACCAATCATACTGGAAAGTAACATCGAATCTTTCGATGTCATCAGTTGTACTCCAGTCTGTAGTGATTGCACCGATAGTAGTCGGGAACAATCCGTTAAAGTTATAAGTTCTCAGTGGTCCACCAGTTTTTGAATACTGTGTGATCTGCGCTTGAGCCTTATACTCTGAAGCACTTGCTGTGCCTAATTGCGTAACATTTCCTTCGTGGGAATTGATTGAAGCCATCCATTCTTCCATAGCGTTACGGATAAGAAAGTCTTCATCGTTAATGATAGTTACAGTCCACTCAGCGAATGTTCTGTCTCCCGCTACTTTGACCTTACGACCAAAGTATGGAATCTCAATTACGCCCATTGTTGCTTCTGGGATCTGTGCCGCCTGTACCATAAACGGTGTCTTTAAATCAGCAACTCCATTGATAGGATTAGTAATCGCTACTTGGAATAGTGATGCCTTGGCACCCCCGAAGGTCAGTTGGCTTTTAATTTCATTGATGTTGAAAGCCATTGTTTATATCTCCTTGTTATTTAATATATTTATTAAGCCTGACCAACGATCTCATTGAACTCTACGCCTGATCTAACAGCTACAAAGTTCAACTGGATGAAGTTGATAGAACGAGCTGGCTTGATATAAATATCGCCAACAAATTGGTTACCGTCGATAACGCTTTGACCGTTGTTTGATTCATCACAAACTACTTTAAAGTCATAGATGCCTCGTCTACCCTGTACATCTCTCAAGAATGGTTCAACCAAGTTTACAAATTGCGCTCTAGTGAACTCATCGTTAAACTCGAATAATGTTGATTTAGCCGCTCTACCAATAGTCTTTTCAAGAACAATAAACAATCTACGAACATTAATTCTATCGAATGCACTAGTAACTCCTGTAAATGTCTTATCTCCAAACAGTACAGTACCTTGACCTGGTTGTGTAATTACTGGGTTAATACCTTTCTTGTATAGTAAATCTCTTTCTGCTTTATTAGGATTAACTTGCAATTTAACAACATTCTTAACATTACCTCTCTGATAGCCAGCAGGCGAGAACCATGGATCTCTTAGATCGTCTGTTCTAGCACAAAGACCAGCAATGTCTCCATTCAAAGGGATATAAGCGTATGTGTCGTTATACTTGTCATACTGATACTTATAACCACTATCGACAACGGAATAAGAACTTGATGTTAGATTACTAGCGAAATCTACGATATTAGCTACAGTCACATCAGCTAATTCAGGAGAGATGAACGCTACACAGTCTCTGCGAACATCAGCAACATTATCTACGATATAGTTAGCTAATGCATGAGTTTTCGCTTTACCTTGAAGTACAAAAGAAATATCTACATCAGCAGGATCCTTATAAAGATCATAGCCCAATGCTAATTCGCCAATAGTAGCCGCAACTTCATCGTTACCGTCAGCACCACCAGTCATTATTTTACTTGATCTGACTAGCGTGAATCCTGTAGCACCAATATCAGCATCAGAAATTTTAATCCAATTAGACTTTTGCTCTAGAACAGTTCTAGCATAGTTAGAAGAGCCATCAGGCTTAACAGCCGAAGGATCTTCTGAGAGTCCTTCATAAATCTCTAGGACTGCTCCTGCTGTGCCTGTTAGTTTTCCGTCTGCATCCTTAACAACTAAGTGTATAGATCCTGCACCAGGAGCACTATCGAATAAATCAGCATCTCCCCACTGCACATCATAATTATTATCTTGAATATTACCTACGATACCTTTAAATCTTTCAGTGAAGTTAACCGTTATGCTCAGGTCAGTAAATGGTTTTAACTTAGAATCTGTGCTAGTCGTTGATGGTCTAGATGTAAGTAGAATATTCTTAGGCGATGCGTCTGTGTGAGCCTCAGCATCCGCAAGTGTTGCCGCTAATTTAAGAGCATCTGTAGTAGTTCCAGTAATAGAACCACCAGTAACGAAAGCTGAACCAGCTGAAGCTGTTACAGGAATTACAAAATATGTTCTGCCGTCTACTAGACCGCCAATTACACCGGCTGTTTCAGCACTATACTGAACTGCTTGACCCTTAGTAAAGCCATGACCCGCAAGATTGATTATGTTAGCATGAATTTTCTCAGCCGCATCAGATTGATCACCATCGATTACTATACCAGAATCACTCGTACCTGTAGGTGCCGCATCAGATTCGAAACTCTTAACTGTAGCATCTGTAGCAACAGTACCGCCTACTGTACTAGGAGCATTAGCTGATAAAGTCATTTCTTGTAACACATTGCTAGAACTATCTTTAAGAACAATCTTAGTGCCTTTCGTCAAAAGGTCTCTAGATACGCTACTGATCTCAGTAATGCTGGCTTGCTTTCTGCCCTCTAGTGAATCTGTGATAGCAATTTTACCCATAGCAAAATTACCACCACTTGGTCTTGTAGCATTAAATTTAACACCAGTATGACCACTACCACCTGTGTTGTCAACTAAGTCTGCTGAACAATATGATACTTCAATAGAGTTTCCTAGAAGACCTTTATACTTAGCTTTGAATTGTTCGTCTGATTCCGAGGCTTCTGCAAGACCTGCAGTGTCTACACGAGTTACATATAATGCATCGCTATATCCTAAGAAGTTTGCCGCGGTGTAGAATGTTTCTACATTAGACCATGTAGTTCCATAGGTCGCTCCGCTATAAATTTTAACTGGTGCACCAAATCGATCCACTAGTTGTTGCTCAGAAGAGATAAGTACTCTTTCTCCTACTGGCCCCCATCGAAATACGCCTGCGATTGCGCCTTCGGTTGTACCAACCGCTGGAACTGCATTCGTAAGGTCGACTTCGCTGACATTAATGCCTGGACTTGTTTGAAAAGCCATTGTTGATTTCTCCTTGTTTATTTTGTAAGTTATAAACTTCTATATTCTCTATATTTATAATAATAGTAATCTAGTGCAACCAGGAATCATCTCCGTCTGGCGCAACAACCACTTGTCTAGGCTCGTCAGATTCGTAACTATTAAATCCAATGGGTAATAAACTTTCCATTAGTTCTTCTTCGTTTCTTTGACGCAGTTTATCTACAGTATTTATATCTGTAATTTCTTTGAAAAAGCCCTGATCTGACATCCAGGCAAAGAGTACTAGACCCATTGCTAGATCATCGTGTTTTCCAGATTCAGCCTGATAACTATTACCTCTACGAGAGAATGTAGAAAGTTCATTAACTGTTTGAAAATCGTTTACAATCAGTTGGTCCTGCTCAATGAGCATCTTCAGCATATTACAGCCTATCGTCTTAACTGATTTTGTCGTTCTTATTCCTTTATCTGAGTTTTTTGAGAATCCTGTCGATATTCTTTTACCAGATCGACCCGCAGACTCAGTAAACATCAGAGTTTCACATTCATATTCATAGTGTAGCACTTCTGCTACTTGTTCACCTATATCATTTACTTCCACTAAAACATATGCATCATTGTAACTCTTTGTGCTTCTGTGTATTACTTGAGCATAGTCAATGGGCGTAATTGTATTGTCTTTATATACACAAACTTGTTTATACGGCATGGTTGTCACATCAATAATGTGAAATGCCGAGTAATCTAATCCTTTACCTCTTGAAACATCAACAACACAACAGTAAATGTGTCCTTTTTCGGGTTTCTCGTATACTTTCATGAGTGATGTTTCGTGTATAGGAGTCTTTGTTACTAAAGTCTTTAGCTTCGATCCTTCAATCAGTGTGCCCGATGATCCTAGAAATCCACACTCAAATTCTTGTGAGAACTTCTGTGTATCGCCTTCCATTGCGGCAAGTGTCTCTTTATGCCACGCTTTGTCTCGACCAGGTACTTTTTGCCAGGGAACCTCAACATATTCGAAACCATTAGTGTCTTCTTTTGCACCTTGGCAAGTCTTATAAAAGTGATTCAAACCGTTTGGTGTAGATGTGTACAACATCTTTGTGGTTTTACCAGAAGATATCGTTGGAAACACTGAAGCAAAGAACTCATCCCAGTTCTCTACGAAAGCAGTCTCATCAATATACAAGAACGAAATCGATTTACCACGAATCGCACTTGATGAAGTTGAGCCAGCAATAATCTTACATCCATTCTCAAATTCAACAGAACCCTTGTTCCATTCAATGACTCCTTGCTGTAACCACTTGGGCAATGCTTCATATGCAATCTTGATTCGATCTAGAATCTCACGAGCCGCATCACCTTTGTTAGCAAGTAAAGCACAAGTCTTATGCTCATTAAATAGAACATAGTGTAGAATCACAGCAACAGCGGTTGTCGTTTTACCTGCCTGTCTTGATGTTACAACTGTTACTCTACGATTGTTTGTTATCTTTTCAACAATCTCTTTCTGATAATCGTACAATGCGATAGGTATTAATCCTCTATCCACATGAACGATTTGAATATACTTTTCTGCGAAGTATGTTGGATTCTGAGCGCACTTGATGAATTCACCAACCATATCTGGAGTAAACTCGATAGGAGTACCCTTTCTCTTCAGATTGATGTTTCCATTATATCCACGATCTAACATATTACTCATCTTTTTCTTTCATGTCCTTTAACAACTGCTGTAGTTCATTTGTCGAGCCAACAAACAGATTGTTATTAGTGGTCAGACCTTTAGGTGCTGTCTCAATATTCTCTGACTCCACTTTAATCTTGTCAGTAGACATCTTAACAAGGTCTTTGTTTGCGTCAACAAGCGTCTTCATGATAGTCGATACGACTTCATATGCTCTCGGATGCTCTGATGCTTTTGCTACATCGAGCATTTGCTCTAACGCCTCTGTTCCAGATTCGATTACATTATAGAAGTTGCTTCTAGCATACTCATAATCTTTATCTATCTTGTCGTCAGTGGGAACTACTGTTCTTTCAATCACTTTCCCTTCAACTACATCATTCAGAGGCTCAAGTCCTAGACTTTTACCTATTTCATCATTCATAACATACCTTTATGTATTTTCAATATCTGTTATAATTGTCATTCCTTGCCAACTATCATTCTCGTTTATATCAGCAGGGACAGGGGTTGCTGTTGCTCCCGCAGGGGCATTAGTTGCTGGGTTTGCTGGTGCTGTAAATGTACCGCCTATTTTGTAAACTACTGAGGTAGTGCTAAGATATGTGTTCCAAGCTGTTTGATTTTCACTACTTGTACCGCTACCTAGATCATATATTCTATAGCTAGTACCCGTAGTTAATCCAGATAGTGCCTGAGGGACAGCAGGGGTTATATCTAGTTGCTCTCCACCCGCAGTTATTGGTGGAAGATCGGGATACAAATCAACATCAACAAACTTAATTTGCTTCTTAGGAGATGTTGGACCAAAGAAGAATGCTTTCATTGTAAAGTTAAGTGTCCAAATCAACGCTCTTCGTGTTTGAAAGTCTGCCTCATATGTGTCTTCTTGCGATACACCAGTCAACACAACTGGAATATCGACATAAGTGTTTAACTCGTCTATCATCTTAACGCTTACTGTGCAATCTGGCTTAAAGTATGGTAATATTTGCTCAAGAATTTTCATTCCATCTTCATTGTATTTTGTCATGATGTTTAGTTGAAATTCTATATCATACGGAGCAGGAGCAAACATCGTACTTACTCTTCCATCAGAAGTCGGTGACCCTTTAACCTGTGTCGTCAAACTGGTTAGTTTTCGCTCAGAACTGTAGTTCATACCAGTAATTTCAAATGACATTCTTGGTAAAGTAATTGCAGGAGCATTGAGATTCGGATCTTGTTCTAGTTTAGCAAGAATCTTCTGCATGGGTGCATAGTTAATAGGCACCTTCATCTTTTGAACTGAAGTTGATCCGCTCTTTCTTTCGATTTGAAGATTGTTAAACATCGTGCCGAATACGGCTACATATCTTCTCGTTGATTCGTTGTAAAAATGAGTACCGTACATTAGAGGTCTAAGTCTCCGAATGGATTAGTTTCAGTAAAGTCTATTAGATTATCAGCGAAAGTTCCCACTGTGGTGTTATCTGCTAATGCGTCATATGCTTCTACATTATCAATTCTAGAAGCAACTAATGTTATCGTTCCATACTCTGTGCCGTCATCAGTTCTGTAGTAATATTCGCCAGGGGCTACAGCATTAGTGCCCGTAGTAGTTGGAGTAAAGGTCGTTTTCGCACCAGAACCTCCCAATGTGCCTGCTGTAACTTGTCCTGCAACTAGAACATCTGTAGAAGGATCTGATGTCGTGTATATCTGTAATCTTTTAGCAGAGTTTGTCAAATCTGTCTGATCAAATACATATGTTCTGCCTATCTCAAGTTCTATAGAAAGATTTTTAACATGACTTGCAAATGGAAGTTTAGTAGTATCCATCAATAAGAATCCATTGTCGTACTTGACTCCGTATGTCACAGAATCAGATGGAACAAATAGATCAACTTTATCAAATGCTTCATCAATGAACTTTTGACCCGTAGTAAATCTTTCTCCGCTGAACTCAAAGAGTTCTGCTCTGAGATCATACATTTGAATGGAGCCCATTTGATAGAAGATTGACTCGTGTTCCACATGCTGGATTTCAAATATCTTATTATTCAATGGAAGATAAATTAAATCGCCTTCTCTAGGCCTAGTGTTAGACTCGTTTGTTCCAATTTCAGATTCATATGTTCTTTTAGCTATTGTCATGGTAATGGAGTCACGAATTTCAAGACCAAATTTAGATAAGAAGTCGCCTTCTCCTTCGAAGCCATCAACACTTTTCACATACATTTCTGCCATATATGCATCATTAAATGTCGATAAGTCGTCTTCGTTCAATATATCATCTCTAATGACTCTAACTCCATTCTGTAGTGTAGATAGTGTTCTAGGAATATACCACACATCCATGCCGTAGACTTTTATCGACTCAATAACCAAGTCTTCGATGAGAGTCTGCTCCATCGAGTTCTCGAAGTTTTCAAAATAATAGTTTTTAGCCACTTTTTTATCCTATCATATCGACAGACGGTAGAGAATAGCTATTAGACATTTCTTCTTCTAGCCTCTGTATCTCTTCTCGTGCATCGCTTAAAATTTGTTCTCCATTGAACTGAACACCACCAGGCAATGTCATGCCGTTGAACTTAGTGAGATTTGATCCCCACTGATATTTAATTTTTGCTGTTGCATAGTTTTGCAAGAAACGATCTTTCCACACATCTGCGTATGTGTTAGGATCTACAACCTGATATGCTTCTATCACAATGTAGTGTCCTACTGTTAGATTGCTCCAGTCCATATCTAGATTGATTCGATCTAAATGACGATTATATCTTAGAGGCACTGCGCCAACAAGTAATTCTTCTATGAGTTGCATATGTTGCATCGACATCTGAAAGTTTAAAAGAGGTCCCATGTTAATATCATGTAGATTATGTAGTACATACTGATATTTTGCATTGAAAATACCACTACCCAAAGATACATTAGACTCTGGAGAAAATACATTGATTGCACCGATGATGTTTTCTGGTACAGAAATATACTCAAGTTCGAATGTGCCTTGATGAATAGCAGTAATCGATGTAGCAGATCCACTAGCTGTACTACCAACTTTAGTCATAAATGTATCGCTAGTAACATATTTACCCACATTAAATTGTCCACTAGTAGGCTTTTTAAAGAATAATCTTTTCTTACCGGCAGTGTTGTCCACAGCAATGACAGTTGCAGATGCTGTTCCGTCTGTAGCACCTGAGTCGCCATTTTCTACTTCTTTAATCACATCTCCAACTTTAAAATGTGGAGTACTGTCGGGATCAAGTTCAATACCATCTGCGACAGTAACGCTAGAATTTGTTACTTGATGCTTAACATATGTCTTTTCAACACCATCAAAATGATAATCTGCATAGTATGACAGTGCCTCGTCAACACGATCATCTACTTGATCTTGATCGACATTGATTTCAATAACTGGTTTACCCAGCTTTCTCAAACAATATTCTTTAAATTCTGCTTTAGTTGTAGGCTGTGCCATGTTTATATCCTAAAATTTGTTGGTAATTATAGTATTTATACACTATAAAGTTAAGCTAAGTTCTCTACTGTTCCATAAATTTTTCGTAGTCTTATTGTATGATATTGTCCTATCTTATCATTATACAGTCTAGACTGCACAAGTATGTCAGTCTTTGTGGTTGTTTCTGGTAATATTATATCGAAATTTTGTGAGAAATTGAGGTCGCCATTAACTGCGTAGGGTCCTGTATGATACAGATCAAGCTGATAAACTTTAGACTCGTTTACTATCTCATAGAACTGTCCAGCAGAAGTAAACCTTTCAGCACTAAAATATACTGTGTCTCCTTGATTGAAATCGAAACCAGGTGTGTCCACAAAGCCTGTATTATATTTAATCTCAGTTTCATCCAGATAAGAGTTATAGAAAAAAGTTTCTATGTCCATGTCATTGAAGCCGGCTGATGTAGATGCTATCTTACCAAAATAGGTAAGCTTGTCAGTGACATTACCCGCTATTCGCAGTTTTCTTGCTATTGTCGAGCCAAGTTCTGTCAAATCGACTGCTGTCGTACTGAACAACACAGTACCCACAGCAATTGCATCAGCACCTTTAGACTTAGCAACTAATCTGTACTGTATATCAAACTCTGCATCAGAGGCAACCCCGCCGGCTGATACATACCAATCATAATTGATATTAACTCTTTGTCTTTTTGTTGTTCCTGAATATGGTGCGGGTATACCTAAAGGATTAGAGTTAGCATAATCACTACCGAAGTGGGTGGTATAACTACCAACATCCTCGGCAAAATTTTGTGTCTGACCACTTGTAGGATTTAAGGTACCCTGATAATCACTTCTTCGTATACTAAATCTTTTTACGAATGGATATGTCTCGGTCTTTACACTATTAATCAAAGTTGTAAGACTTCCACCATCTTTCCACTTTTGAGAAGACCCGTCATAGTACAGATATGCACCATTTTCTGGATTCGTTATATCCGTATTTGATAGCGAATCTAATGTCAGATTAGACGGATCTACTTGAAAGTTATCTACTACTAAGTTTCCGTCTATATCCAATTTTGCGTCTAATGACTGTGCTTGACTAACCTGTGCCACAAGATTTTGATTAGTAGATACTGATCCGCTAATCTCTTCATCACTCATTACTTGGTTATCCCTGCTGTAACGGTCACTGTCCCTTGCACGACACGAGTGACAACATTCGGTGTGCTATTGTCAGCTATTTCTACATCATATAGATATCTACCTGCTTCTATATTTGCTGTTCCTACTTGTGCTGGCTGTGCTTGAACAAAACCAGCTTGACCTCTAGTGCCAGATTCTGCTGTTGCAACTTTAGCCCCACTGCTCAAAGTTAGAACAATTTGTCCCAAGTTATCGTTATGTGTACATATAAAAGATGCACTTGCGGTTGATTGACTAGGGTTCTTTCTCATTTGTGCATGAATAAGATGATGTGTAAGGTTATATGCCTGCCCATCTGCCGCTTTTAGATCAATAGTAGCAGTAAAATCTGCACCTTGATCGACTGTTAAATTTGCTTTAATTGCCATGTAATTTCTCCAATAGATACTACAGTTATTTATAAATAACAGAATAACCCTATAAGAACTAATTGGAAGAACTATGTCAAGAACAAAGTATATAAAATTTGGTGCTAGAGCAGACAAAAACTTATCAGATTTACCTAATCCTACTCTAGCACTAGATAATATATTAGATAATATATCTGTGCAGGTAGACAGTGACGGTAATCCTTTAAGGTTCACATCTGCCGATCTTCTTCCTTTAGTAGGCATCGCTCAGGGTCCTTTAGCAGATAGAGTCGATGCAAACGGAAACTCGACAGAGTTTACCCAACTAGCAAACACTACAGTAGAGGGCACGCTAGTAGGTTCTGATAATACATCTGTAATCATTGAGCCCAGAGTAACAATTCAAGACCATATAAACAACTTTAAAGTGTCGCTAGGTGATCCGCCATGGATAAATGGCGGCATAGGACCTAGCGCAACTATAGCGTCAGTGGAAAGACTTAACGGTAATACGATAAACTATCCAGAATCTTTGATTAATGCAACTCAGTCTCGCCAAGGAAACGAATACAGGGTTCTTGCTGGCGATGCGACCATGACATTTGATAATTTGCAACTCGTATGTGATTCCCTGTATGGCGATACCACTAGCACTACTAGAATTACTTCACCTGTAGGCAATGGCGTATTAGAAACAACAACTATAACTAATGGTTTGCCGTGTGTCATCACATCATCTGGATCTTTTGACTTCACAACAGTAGGAGCAAGCACAGCTAATCCTCCTGTGGGAACAAGATTTTTACCAACATCGAGCGGCACTGCAACGGGCGGATCTAAGGTAATATCGAGTAAAGCACTAGGCTCTCTTGTGCAGAATAAGATGTATACTATCACTAGAGTGGGTAGTGTGTCTGCAAACGCCTCTGAGTGGACAGCGATAGGAGTGACTGGTATACCGTATGTGGGTCAGCAGTTTATTTGTAGTAAAGCGCCCGCAGATCAGACAACAGTTGCAGATGCTTTCGCATTAGAGCATTGGTCTATAGGAGATCGTTTAACACATACTGTTGCAGAAAACTTCTCGGCGAACATTGGAGGAATACCCGTAAAAATCAATCTGAAAAACCAGACATTGCCTTCGGGTGAGGGATCGACTACATTAGATCCAAATTCAGCAGATTTACCGGTAAGTCAATTCTACACTAAGAAAGTTGATACTGCCAATCTATCGGACCTAATCACAAATGCAGACTTCTGGAGCGATGGTAAGTTAAAACTAACTGGTCCACTTCATCCAGACTTTAGTGATGTGACTGGTGGAGCAGTTTGGGAAGGATATCAAAGCGGATTCTTTTCCCCAAAGTTTTTCACAAATGCTTTTTTTGCGATAGAAGAAGATGTCAACGAAGATGATAATTGGACACTCATCAAAGGCATAAATGCATTCGAATTTGAAACATTGAGAGAGGTTTCGTGGTCGACTGTGAATAATGTTACGAGACTTACTCTTCATGAGGCAAACGACTGGAAAAGAATATGTGTAAATCATGCCTGTTCTATCAATGGAGTTGAGACTCTTGTCGCTAAAGTATATCAAGAATTTGATACTGCTCACGGTAAATATAGGTATTACGCAGACTTAGATCAAGACACAGGATCTACTGGATATGACTATATGTCTTTTTCATATGACCGATCAGAGCATGATCTGCATACAGGCAACACAGTAATCTTTACTCCGCCAGCAGAAGGTAAAAGAAGAAGAGTTAGATATAGTGCTTGGTGGTACACGCCAAACGATAACGACCAAGCGCAATACTTAAATGAGAAATTGTTTGAACATGACAACATCAGTGGATCACCTTTATCGTATGCATACTTCTATCCTGATAATGGAGAAACTGAAACTTTTGGAAGATATACTTTTCCATATTTTGTTGACAATCATGCAAAAGTTACGAAACAAGAGACTAACTCAAAGCTAACTGTTGATAATACTATATCCTTGCTACTTTATAGCGCAAAACAGGCAGCGGCTGATGTGTTTAACCACTCATCTGGAGCGGCGACAATATCGATACATCACTTTAAGCACACCAACTCTACAGGAAAACTAGAAGTTGACACAGAGGTAGGTACTGGATCTCCATTCTCGACATCATCAGTGGGCGATGTCATAACAATCTTGCCTTCGTATGTCGATACTGATGATACTACTAGAGAGTGGACAAATGCTTCAAATAAACTCTGGTCTTTTCAAATACTTGATTTGGTTAGTTCTAATAAAGCGTTCGTGTCTCAAGTCTTAGGCTCAGGAGCAGGTGTTGCGGCTACAACAACTCTGAGATTCATCTCTTCAAAAAACGAAGGATTAGTTGGAGTATACAAAGCAAAAAGACTAAGCGACACATCTATAGAAATTAGACTCGTTGATGGAGTAGCTGGATCTTTTCAAAGGAGCGTATTGGATATAGTAGAAGGCGACTTACTATATTATGGAGAAGTTCCAAAGTCTACGGCCACGGGATCGCTTTCTGTATCTGATAAGCCATATTTGATAGAAAAGGTTGTAGAGTCTGGTGGAGTAGCTACTTTGACAGTAGCGGATCATCCATCTCTGGCCACTGATGTTTTGGCCACGCTAAATTTTGGAGTTGCACACATATACTCAAGCAGAGGGCTGAACGATGTAACAGGCGTTTACGAGTGTGGTGGAGTATTTGGAGTAGAAGTAGCGAGCAACAACACTCTCAGCGATGGAAATTCTAACAGCGAAATAACACTAACAGCTACAAACTATAGTAGAATCGCTGTTAATGATAGAGTGTACTTTGAGTCTTCAATACCACAGGCGACTCAGCCTGGTTTAGTAGGCGAAGCTACGCTAGTAGCATCAACACCCGGATCTAATAAAATAACTCTAAAGAATGAGAGTGGAGCAACAGTCAATATTACAGCCGATGTTAATGCGGGAGCGACTATTATTATCGTTCCTCATACAAACTATTCCAGTTCAGTTACCGAACTGAGAAAGAATAGAGAGTATTGTGTTATTCCTTTGAATACTGCTCCACCTTTTGGTAGCTATGCTGAAGGCTTGCAGACGACAGATAGTTTTCCAAACTTAGAAGTCAAAGAGTTAGCGTTTAAAGAATTTTCATATGGTACGAGTAGGGATATAACATTCACCAGTGCCGCTTTATCAGGTGGTTATTTGTATAATTATCCCGCTTCATTAAATCTTTCAACTAGTCCTACCGAGCTTCAGGTAGGTGACTTTATTAAAGCTGAAGGCACTGATACAAATGGTGTGCTTAGTCAGTTTTCTAATGGAATTATATACAGAATAGGCAGTTTAGGCATAGGCAACAATGCATTGTTGCAATATTGGAATACAAATCAGTGGTCTAATGTGAGTGGTACTGGCACTTTGGATGGTATAACATTCACACGATTGGGCTCTGCACTATCATTAGAAGATATTAAATTTGCTGAGACAACTGGTCAGTCTGCAAATAGAGGTAGTGAGACATCTAACCAAGCGCAGGAACCAGATGGTTATATTGAAATCTGTTATACTCCTTCAGGCGGTTCAGAAGAAACTTATAGAGTGCTTGCGAATAGTAGAGGCAATAAACCAGCCTAGACCTTTTTAGTAAGCATAAAGAATTGTTCGCCATTTACAGTTATAGGAATTTTATGCGTAAATGCCGCAATAGTTAGTTGTTCTGAGGCATTACCGTCGATATGTGTCACAGCATCAACTACAGATGATCCGCTTTTTTTGATCAGTTTGGGCCTTAGACCTCTTTCGCTTGTACTAGATCCACCACCATCTGGAGAAAAAACTAACTTAGTTATTTGAGACTTAGCTGAAGTTGTTTTTAATCCAGTTTTAGAAGCATCGAAGGTTATTGTTGCTTCTTCCCAAGGATTATCAGATCCAGAGAATGCTCTAATTTCGCCACCAGTAGCTGTATTGTAGATGAATAGTCCTGGAGCGGCGGCACTATTATTATATATGGCAGTCTGCGAATCGTTTGTGATTCTAATATTGCCCTTAAATCTAAGCCTATCTTCAAAGAACGATGCCCTGTCTGTAAGTATTGTCCTAGTCTTTTTGGCCTCTAGTCTGCCAACTGCTCCAGCGATATAGCTAATTTGGTCGTATGTTCCAAAGTTGTCGTAAATGCCCACCTGCCCACCGGCTTCACCTACAGAGCCTCCACCATCATCTCCAGCATCGTCAGCGTCTGAGACTCCTACCTCTTCAGTTTCGCTCACAGTATCGTCTGTGACAAGTCTGGGAGTACTCATATTGACTAGATTAGTAATAGTTATAGTATCTTGTCTCGTGAGCGTTAAATTGCTTATCTGCGATGCATTTAATCCTGAAAATGGAGCAGAGTATTCTCCTGCATTATACGGTGATGTTGCACTGGCAGCGACTACCAAGCGGAACTCGTCTACTCCATTACTGTCTACTACTATGTAAGGATAAAGATCAGTTCCGTCATTGAATGATATTTTAGTCCCGTTAGAGAATGCTCTTTTATTATTAATTAGATCAGTCTTAACTGTTTTAAAATTAGAATCTGTAGTATCGTCAAATATACTAAAGTCTGCTCGACTTATAGTGGTGTCGTTTATAAGCTTAGACTTAAATGCGTTATTTCCATCAAACAAGAGTATATCTTGGCTGATATTCACGCCACCTAAATTATCTAATATGCTTCTATCAGATGAAGTTGTTATACTTTCTGATAGATTATTATTTCTTACAAACCCCTGTGACATTTTTCTTTCCTATTACGAGTCTAAAAGTATTGACCAACCAGCATTCTGTCTCAAGTAGTCCAGTTTAGCTTGGGTTGAATTGTCGCCTGATGTTCCGTCAAACTTAGAAGATTCTCTTAGTCTATCTGGACCACTTTGCCCCTTTAAGTTAATAGTGACTCCACCTCTATTGTTTGCGTTGTAGTTAGCTATGAGATCGATTAGAAGAGTTCTCAAGCAAGAAGCTTCTAATAAATTATTTCTAAAGTCTACATTTTTCATCGATACTGCTGTAGCTAAGTTTCCTTCAGTGTATGTCGTCATTAAATTGTTATAGCCTTTAATCTGTTCAACCTTGACAGCAGTTGAAAAGTCTGGTATTGATCCAGTGAACTTATTATTGTATGCAGTCCATCTTTCTAATTTAGGAGCATCAAGCGGAGGACATTGTCCTGTAAAGTTGTTCCAATATATGTACATATATTTGAGATTAGTCATCTGCTGGTTGAATATTGGAAATGCTCCATTAAGACCTAAAGCCCTTACCGAAGCATGAACTGAGTAAGGAACAACTTCACCTGGCACAGGCGATGTTTGATCACCTTGTCCTGTGGAGATAGCTGTTGTAATAGTCGCATTATTATATTCTATCTTTTGTCCTAAGTACGGTGCTGAATTACCGCCTACTGTAATAGCGTTCCAGTCTGTGTTACCTAGCTTCATTATCCTATACACTCTACTTCTTAGATATGTATTTGGATTTCCAGCCGCTATAGGTATGTGTCGCTTTGTGAATGCGTCACCGCCACTTGGGTTAGTTCCTGTCGCATTGCCATATATGTCGCCATTTATAATCTTGTTCTCTGCATCGGTCTGTCCTGCAATCCAACCTATAGCTTTATAATCATTAGTCGTAAGTTTATCTTTATTGCTACCGCCGAAGCCGCTAGCATCAACACCATCATTGCTAAGTTGCGTATTAGAGATATAATATATCTGCTTCGCTTGAGCCTGATAAGTTCTCATCCAAGCGGCATTGTATCCTAAGTGTAAGTATTTAAGTTGTTTGAAGCTATTGAATACATTAGGAAAAGTGCCTCTAAGATTACAACTATAAAAATACAAGACTTGCATTCTGTCGTTTACTGGCCATACAAAGTTAGCAGAAGGTGTGCCCTCTTCATTATTTCCTTCTGCTACAAATGTCCCTGATCCATATCTATTATTAGCGACCCTAAATCCATAGAAATTAGGATTTGCATTCGCTAAAGCTTTACCGTTATTAACGCTTGTTGCTCCGCCAATACCACTGGTGCCAAATGTGTCGGTCGTAAACTGATTAAGCTGGTCTCCACCAACAGTGAAATTATTGATTTTATCACTACCGCTAAACATATCGTCTGTGATTCTGCCGTTAGGTCCTCCTCGACCCCAAACTAACATATTCACATATTGCAAGTTAGGCAAATTCTTGAATGTTCCAGCAGTTTCAAAGTTTCCGGTGCTTCCTATTAATTGATACATTAGTATATGCGTAAGGCTTGTACATCCTGTAAACTTACCATTAATTGTCGTCTCAGCAGGTTCGTATCGACTGTCGATTGTGCCTTGCCAATGATAGTAGCGATATAAACTCGTGTTGTCGCTAATGTCTACGACATTATGAGGATTATATCTACTATAGAAATATCTCCAGTTGACAGTTCCTTCAAATTTCGGAATTGCCATGTCTGCCGAAGATTTAGTTTTAGCCGCAGCCGCAGTTATTGTTCCATCTATACTAGCAGTATCCGAATAGTGCGGCGTTTCTGAATTTGATATCATAGGAGTAGAGTCAGCATACCAATAGTAAAGCTGTCTAGAGTTATATGAACCAGGAGAAAGTCTACTATAAGACTGATTATATATTCTATAAGTTGTTATACCTTTCGTTGTGCTGGCCATGTAAGCTTTATCGGTAGATGTGTCCCACTGAGTCAAAGAGTGTAGCTTACCGTGTCCATCTCCACCTTCGCCACTCATAAGTTTTCTACCACCAGTTGATGATGTAGTTGTTGCATTTGTAGATGTATCATACAACTCTATGACATTATCATTAATTCTACGAACATAATATGTCGTGTTAGCAGACAATGAACTTATAGGTTGAGCCATAGTTCCTGTACTATCAGCATGATAGTCGTATTTTACTGGAGTACCATTAGTGGTAAAACCATGTCCCTGAATATACATTTGATTAGATGATGCAGATGACGCCCATGATGTGTCAGTCTCGACTGAAAAGAAAACTTTCTTTTTAGGATTATATGTCGCAGGACTAACTGTTGCAGTCTGAGGGCGTTGCAATTCTCTAGTATAGCTTGAACTGACATCTAAATATATAAGATTTTCATAATCTTCAAGGTCTATGTTACTGTTATCTGAAAAGCAACCATTCGCAATCAGATATTTCAAAGTAAGTGGCAATCTATTACATTGCTGTGACGAGTTACCTGTGTTTTCACGACCTGTTACGCCTAGTAGAGCATCGTTACCTCTTCCTAAGTTGTTTCCTGTAATATATAATCTTTCTAGTTTGGGCGCTAGACCTGCTCCACCGTCAAACCCCTGTTTAGCGGCTGTGCCGTCTGATCTAAATTCAGGAATAACTGAAAAGTCGTTAAAACCTATGTCCAGCCAATTTAGATTAGGCAGAGATACATTTGTCCACTTAGCTATATTAGCTTCACGCATTTCAAGTCTAAGAATATTTGCAGGAGGATAGAAGAACTCAATTTTTCTTCTAGAATATCCAGAAGGAGCTATCGAATATGATACAGGACTGGATAGAGTTCCTGTTCCTAGACTTGCTGTATTATTTGATCCGTCTCCAGAGTTATATGATCCTGCAGGCGAAGTTAGATTTGTGATTCTCCAAGTAATAGGAATAGTGCCTTCTGCATCAGTTATAGGAGTTACTGCGGCCTTGAATAGTATTTCTTCAAATATGCCTTCCCACTCTAATGGTATACCCTTCATCATATATAATGACTCTTCTCCAGTTTCGCCTGGCATATCCATTTTTAATACATGAGTAGCCACTTCTGCTCTGAAGGTTTTTGGTATAGGGGCAGTTGTAGTAGATAACTTAGTGAAAGCAAGCCTATCTCCCACTATCTTGATATCTCCGCCATATAAAATGTAGCTGTCTGGCGTAGGATTACCAACTGGCGACCAAGATGACAATCTAGAAGTGGATATATCGGCCGAGCTTTCTACCCAATTACCGTTGACTGGAGTTTCGCTAAATTTTAAATAGTTATACTTGAGCGCACCGCCAACAAGTTTATTAGTGTTTAGTCTAAGATTAAATTTAAGAGGAGTTGTGATATCATTAATTCCCAAAAAGGCCACTTCAGTAGCATCGGCAGCACTCGATAAAGACTCTAACTCCTTTTTCTGGTCACTAGTCAGATTAGCCATATTATGAAAATCATTAATGCCTACGCCAACCCCAGCACTAGTGAGTCCTGAGATTAGATCGAAATCTGCTCTATTTAATCCTAAATTCTTTAAAGCTTCTCTTGAATCATCGATATCATTCAGAGCCTTAGCGACATTTAGACCTCTATAAATCGGCATTATTGTTCCTTAATAGTTAAAGCAAGTTCTATTGTACCTGCGGCAGTACTGGAATCCAGTTCTGTTGCTGTAAAGTATAGTGCAGTATTATTTAATAATCCTGGAGACAAAGCTTTTCTGTCTTGAGCAAATATGTTATCCAAGTCTATCTTAGCTGGATCATTAGCCTCTACATAGAAAGAATATATAGTATTTCCTGATCTAAGAGGCTGTAAGCAACTTTTATCGATTCTTATTCCAGAGGATCTATCGTCTTCATTGAAAGAGCATGGAGTGAGTGTAGAATTAGATGTCGCTTGTCCACCGTGTCCTGGTAGTGTTCTATCGGCCACAGGAATAACATTATCTATCGTTATAGCACTATTGTAATTACTATCATCTGTCTTAAATGTCGGTGTGTGTACTATGGTTGTTCCGTCTTCAAAAATTTCTTCTATAACAATATTATTTATTCTAGCTTGATCCTGTAATGAAAAAACTGGATACAAAGGCTGATCATTAAATGCCATAGCTTGAGATACACTAAACTCGTGACTTGGAAACAGAGGTTCTCCATTATCGTTAAATGATTGTGCTTGCCAGTCGTCAAATAGCGTCACTACTTTAGTTTGAATAGTCTTCACATCTCCATCGGCACTACTGGTACTTGCTCCAAGATTTGTTATATTTGCGTCAACATAAACATATCTGTTGCCTGTGGCAGGAGTAATTACTGGACTCTTAAAGAAGAATCCTGAGCCTACGAACTGTGAACCGATTTCTGATATTCCTGTTGTAGGATCAGGTTCACCGCTCGATAATTGACCCGTAAACTTTATATGTGTATTGCTAGGAACATTAGACGAGGTAAAAATTAGCCTTTTAAATGTAGAGTATTGGCTTCCATCAGCATCAATGTAGTTTCCTAATGCGGCAAGTGCTGTAAATTCTTGAACTTCAACCTTTCCTTGAATGGTTGAAATGAATCCAGACTGCGTAGGATCTCCTACAGGAATAGAATTTCTAGGATCAACTTCAAATATACCTCTACCATAAGCTCCATGCCACTCATATACTTCAGCTTGCTCTCTTTCGAGAAATCTAACTCTGTCGTGAGAATACTCTAAAACGGGAAACTCTTCTTTATCAAACTCTTTGAAGTTACCAGCAGAGACTTCGAAGTGTAGTCTATCAAATGTATCTACTCCGTCGGGCTCAACTGGTTTATGAGGAGTAATTGTTACTCCGAACTCTGCAAAATGTTTACTGCCATAATCTCCATCTTTCTTATCTGGATTTAACCAATGAATTTTAAATCTATTCGCTGTAATAGGAGTATCAGAGCCTACGACTGTGTGCTTGTTAACAAGTTTGCCGGAAAACGGTACACTTCTATCTAACACAGATTCGTCAACCTTAAGAGAATCTCTAACAGGTATGTTCGAAAGTAATCTAAAATCATTTCCAGGCATATTTCTTCTAATTACTGGAGAGGATTTAGCACTTGCGACAGATGTGTCTACATATGTATTATAAACTCCATCAGCTATAATTTTAGCATACTTGTCTTCTGTGTTCAACTTATAAACAAGTTCAGCAGTAACTGCATTAGCTTCTGCTATGGAAGTAGCAGTAAATGCATCCGCTAATTGTAGTACAGTATTAGAGGTAATCTTAGAGACTTTATGCTCCGTCGTTGTGTCTGTACCTATTAATAATATATCTCCTACTTGAACATCAGTCTGAAATTGTGTGTTTGTCCCATTCAGTGTAGTTTCATTGTTATCTATGTATACAGTACCAGTTATATTGGGAGTAGCGGGCTGTATAATCTGTATAGATGTGTCTCCGCCTGCATACTGAAAAGTCAAATCTCTTGTTCTTGGATTTCTTCCATTCATGTGTATAGATGGAGCATAGTGATAGTGTACTCCATCTCTAGAACCTTTTATCTCTACTAGATCAATCCGACAATCCTTTGTCGTAGTTACTGACAGTGTAGAAGGATATGACTTTTTAGTATTTACAACAGAAATGCCGTCGCTATTTAAAATTTTATCTTTAGGAAGTAGTCCTAACAGAGGAGTATTTTTTGTATGCGCCTTAGGAATAGACGATGTTGTAGACAGGCTCTGAGTACCTTCATCTCCGCCATCAATGTAGTAACTACTGCCATATTTGAATAATGATATGGGACTTCTTAGCGTTGCTGTGTTTGTAGAGTATATACAGTATTTAAACTTAAAGTCTGGATTCTGTAATATGGGCTGCCCCAATCCGTTTTCTATAACGAGAGTGTGCATGAGAGCCCATCTAGCGTCTCCGTTTCCAGAAGGTATGTAAGCATAGAATTTAGCACCGATAGCACCATACCAAGAAAACTCGATCTTGTACATTGTAACATCTTCGAATGAAAGTATGTAGCCAGAATCTCCTACACCAAGTAAGGCATCTCCATTCCACTTTGATCTTGGAATAATAGTCTCGTATAATTTTGTAGTGTTGCCTATTCCCCTGACATACTTGGGCTCTGAAGATTGATCGTCAGCAGTTAGTCCCTGTCTAGTCAACAAATCTAAGGGCAGAGGTATTGTGCTTCGTCTAACTATATTAAACTGTGATCCTTTCAACTGAAATAGATACTGATCTGTATCGTTAGCACATCCTAATTCGCAAACAGTAGCGGAAGAAATAGGATCATTCGTCATTCTAGAGCCGAATGTGAATCCACTAGCACGACCAGGTTGATATCTAAACGCTCTCTTACTTTCTAATTGTGCTACCTGAAAGGTATTACTATTGCCTCCAGGTAAACACTCATTTGTTGCAAATGAGACAATTTTATTATATCTACTATCTTCTTTAAATTTTCCGTGAACATTATTTTCAGGATAAAATGCTGTTCCATCTTTGATCATTTCAAAGAAGAATGTCCATCTTTCTATATCGTCAAATGAGTCTTGAATATCATCTTTGCCATAATCGACATCGAAAAAGCCGTTGTTGCCATCGAAAGTAACATATGAGCCTAAATCTAACAGGGTAAGACCAGTGCCACTAAGAATAGTCGCAGGCTTAGAACTATCAATCACATTCGCACTTGTTGGCTCTAAGAAATTCTTTTTAGCAAACTCTGTGAATCCTCTGGAATCGAATAGTGTATATAGCCATCTTCCCAAAGCAATGAAGTTCATATATTTCTCAAAACCAGCAGTAGGAGTAGTCGATAGTTGCGATCTAGGACCACTAGGATAGGAATACTGTGAAGGAAATGCTCTTAGATAAAGAGCCTGCTCTGTAGAGCCTTCTCTAAACTCAGGATTAGTTCTTCTGCCGTGAATAGGGTGTCTCTTTTGATACCACTGATATGGCACTGTAGCATTACTAAAGGTGTACTGTGACCAGGCGTCCTCGTCTAAGCCATAAGTAGCGACATCAGAAAATAGAGAGAGTTGTTCTTCTGCTCTGGGAATACCTAAAAGGGAAGAACTAACCTGAGATGTTTCTGGAAAAGCCTCTACTATAGGAATAGAGCCGCCGTCTGTAGGCGTATTGTTTGCAAATACCGATAGCGCATTGGCGCTATTCGCAAACTGCGAGATAACGGCATCTTCTTCTGTTACAAGCGGATTACCTGCCGCATCAAAAAGCTTCGTGCCCTCGATGTCTACAAGTTGCGTGTACGCTTTCCCGACTGGAGATGGTACTTTGTCCAGTCCAATCTTTATCTGCTTTGCCATAAACTACTGCTCTTCCCATGTTACACCTAAGCTTATAGGATCTTCATCCGCAACAACGGCGGCTGTATCCGAATCTACTGCAAAATATAAACTATCAGCTATATCTGTTAGAGGAAATGATAGATATTCTTTATTATAATCGAAGTAAGTTCCCAGATCAAATTGCTCTGTTCCCTTTCTCAAATATAGTGTAGCCACATTAGTTCCAGTATCTGGAATAGGAACGACTGGATCAGTTGCGATGTTCAAAGAACTTAATCCTTCAATAGTAGTCGAACTCTTAGTTACTGCTGTTGTTGGTTCACCAGTTTTTAAGAATCTCAAATCAGGTAAGAAGTCTTCACTAATAGTAAGAGTTACTGTACCCTCAAAAGTTTCTAACATTTCAAAGTAGTATTTATCTCCTTCTTTAGAGAGTTCTCCAAAGGCTGTAATACCTTGTGCCGCAATTCTGCCTCTAAACCAACCATAAATCTTCTCGCCATTTTGTAGATATGGATGAGTAGCATTGTCTGTAAACGGCAACTCTGTGTTAGTGTTGTCGATTGTATATTCGCTAGTCAGTCTAAATTCACTACCTGTAGTGTTAGGAGTAACCTGAGTTTGGAATATAGGAGTTTTCTTAAATCTCAATCTAACAGTATCGGTGGCTGACGATGAGTTATTAGTCGAAAGTTTAGTAGGATAAACCTGTACTCTGTTTCTTACAGCATTGCCTTCTCGTGTACTTAGAATAACTTTCTTTGTCTCTAGTCCATAAACTGTTGCCGCTCTATCGGGCATAATCTTAATGTTTGCTACAGCGTTATCACTTAATCCCTTGTTTAAGAATAGTCTGCCTGTAGTAGGTTCAGCCCAAACAACTCTAACATTCTGATCTAGATCACTATTCGTCTTGATTGAAGCTCCGATAAAGAATCTAGCATCAGTATGAGTAATACTACCACCAGAAGGAGTGTGTGCGGCGTTATGTATCAAACTAGGTACAGTTAAACCGCCTAATGTTTGATTAGTTTCATATGCACCAGTTTTACCATCTACAGCAGATCCTGTTATACTGAACTTCTTACCTAAAGCACCCATTTGCGTTGCATTGTTATAGCTGTATAGACGGACAGTACCTCTATCTCCACCATCGATATAGTATGAAGCACCATACTTAACAATGTTGTGCGATATTGTTCCGTAGCCTTGATCTGTTTGTGCCGAAGTGGCATCTTCTCCATCACCACCACAATACAGACTACCACCACCGTAAGTTGTGTAAGTAATTGGCAGTGTTGCGTTACCAAGAGATGCAATCTTCAACTGATTCGATGCTCTTAGGTGATGCACTCGTACCCATCGTGCTTCACCGTTACTTACTGGAACATATGCCAAGAACAATGCGCCAACAGCACCATACCACGAGAACTCAATTTTAAGCATCGTTACTTTAGTGAAGTCAAAATCGTAAACACTATCAGTACTTTCTTGAACCCCAGAAGCATTGGTAAAGTTTTCGCCAGGTCTCACAGTACCAGCCGAGCCAGTCGCTACATCACTGTAAACTCTGTTTCTGATACCCTTTCCGGTTTCTGCGGAAACAGTATCTTCTGGATATTGATATGCTGTCGTGCCTGTCGCTTTGCGGCCGTCTAATGTATCATGGCTAAATCTTGAACGAGGTACACGATACTCGTAAACTCCGTAGTATTCAGGTTTAACATTATTCTTAATCCAATTCACATACTCTGGATAGAAGTTTACATTATCGATATGAGATCGTATTGTATCAACATTTGTTCCGACTGTTGGAGCTAATGCGGTGTTGATGAATCCGATTGTGTTATTGTCGTCAATACCAGAACTCAACAAATTATCGTCTGCCGAGTACATATAAGGAAATACAGGTCCCTTAGGCACTGAACCCATATTTGAAACTGTAGTAGACTTAAATATTCTTTGACCGGTTATAGTGCCATCCCCTAAGGTGGCGGCAAAGTCTGTAGTCGCCTTGCTGGTCATAATCTCAGAAGTAAACGCTGTATTATTGATCGCAGGCAAGTTGTAGTCGTTAGGGAACATAAACGGTACAACAGTCTCTATGAAGAATGATCCTACACTAGGAGCAACGGCTGAAACTACAGTTGTTCCCGATGAAATAGACTCTCGTGTACCTGCTTGGGCGGCAGTCACCGATACCACAGTGTTGTCTGTTATTTTAGTTAAAACAAACTCTGTTGCTTTGGGATTAAGTATTCTAGCTACTCTACATACTGCTCCATTTGCAACTGAGTCCACTGAAGCAGGGCTTGAGTTGCTCCAACTAAGCTTGATGTGCTGACCATAAGTCACACTGCCTGAACTTAATCTGAATGTAGCGGCATCAGTTGCTGGTGTAGCACCAGGTATAACACTAACTTTAATCTTTTTAGATTCTTTTAGTAGGGATGGATCATAGACAGCCGCATGAGTGTGAATAAGTCCATCTCTCATCGCAACCAAGTTTCCTGCAAAGCCTCTATTGCCTACAGTGCCACTTTCTTTATTCTCTATTTTAAAGTTGTTAACAACCTTGTCTGAAAGAGTGTTTAAATTAAGATATGTTGATGAAGTTGCTGAATAACCAGCAGACTTCAAATCTTTCAACATAATTGATTGCAATAATTGGTGTCTGTCGATCTCGCTTATATATGGATTGCCAGAATCTGTTTTTTGCTGTGAATAAACTGATAATCCTGTGCCTCGGAAGAACATTTGACAGTTATAAGTAGTCTCTGCATTACCTCCTCCGCTTAGATCATTCTTATATCCATCAATTATATATCCTACATCTCGCTGACACTTGTTCTGAATAAATTTCTGAACTTCTGCATCATCTAATGTCGTTAAGTAGTGTAGCCCAGTGCCAGTATCTGCGCCTGTGCTACCATTAGTGCCAGTATTAGCATCATTACTACTTGGACCAAAGTCAGGTACATTGTATGTTATAGTATTACCAGTAGGTGCAATGTTAGCCGGGTAAGTGCCTGTTCCAGTTTCTGTAACAGTAACATAGTAAGCCCAGAAATGCTTCTTAACTTCTATAAATGCGTCAAGTCTGCCTTCGGTAGAATTTCTTGCTCCATATTCTGTATTAGCAGTTATTAGTTGAGGTTCAAAATCGTCATCACCAGAAGTGCCAGTTCCATTGAATGCCGCAACAATGATGTCTTGTAGAGCATCTAACTTAGTTTTACCGGCAGCGGTGAATCCTATAGTAGTACCTGCCGCGGCAGGTATGGTGCCGCTATAGCTTCCTGTTGAACTACTGCTTATGTTTGAGGTTGCTAAATTATACAGTTTGCCTGTAGTGAATATACTTAAAAGTCTCTGATGTAAAGGGCTTTCAAATAAACTGATCTTAGGAAACTTACCCACTTTCGTAGCTTCCCAGTTACTTATTGCTGAGCCGTTACCGTCAGACAATGCAAAGTTTGTTGTATTCCACTTAACATGAGCAACAGACTCGTTACTATTGGCTGTGTCCGAATATTCAAGATCGAGCAACATGAAATCGATCCAGTAGTCTAGATCACGCTTACATTTTTTCTCCATGTCTGCGGCAGTAAAGCCACTAATACCAGACAAAGCATTATATGCTGTAGCCAAGTCTGCGTAGTAGCTTGTACCAGCTAAAGCACCGGAGTTGGTGCCATCTGAGAGAGTTACTCCACCATTCTCAACCGTGTTAGTGTCTCCACTATAATGTCTTTCATTTTCAGCAAGAACATTCTCTACTATCGCATATCTATTTTCAATCAGAACTTGTCGATCAGTAACATAAAATCCTTCAGTAGAAGCTTCTGTTTCACTTGCTCCTTGACCTATAGCCTTATAATCGTCTGTCTGTGTTGCAGATACTGTACCTGGTGTTGCTCTTGAATCGCCACTTCTTAAAACAGTTGTGCTTGCGACACCAAATGGAGTTACAGGGAAGTTTGCAACAGATTGTGTTCTACGAACACACGAGAAGTTGTCGCCTTGACCGTTGTTTCGAGTTTCCCAATAGTAACCGTCATACTTGTCGTAAATACCATACTTACGAATAGCAGGATTTCTAGCAAACTCAGCAACACTCACAGAACTTCTAATACCAAATGTAGCCGCTGATACACGACCTGGCTGATATCTAAAGAATCTTTTTGATGTTAGTACAGAAACTTTATTACGAGAAGCTTCTACTAAAGCACCAGCTTCTGTAGGAAGATGCTTTACACCATCACCAGTAACATGATACTCAGGAGACATTGACCATTCTGTCGGGTTAACATCATAAGTGTTTACATCAGCAAAGATACCTAGAGCAACTTCTGCTCTTGGAATACCTAGAAGCGATAGCGCAACCTCCGACTGTACTTTATTTTGCTCTTCTACTGGAATTGCAGTCTGATCAGAGGCCATTACTACGGGTATTGACTTATCCGCTGTCTGCGCTCCAGGAGATACAGGAGTGGTTCTACCTACATTTACTACGCTTGAATTTTGGTTTACATTAGTTATGCTTGACATTTGTTTTCCCTATTTAATGAGCCCTTGTGCAATCACAAAGTCGTCAACTGTATTTATTGTTCCTGTGCCGTTAGTTCCCTTAATAAGATTGGTTCCTAGTGCGCCTTCACCATCACCGTCTGCGGCTGGAGAATTAGCATCTCCCAATAGATTATAAAAAGTTAAGAATACATTTTTCTTAGTGGGCTCACCGGTAATAGTTTGTATATCTGTTATTTGTGCATATATTGGATTACCTGACACAGCACCACCAGAAATAGTAAACCCAGTGTGAGCATTTAGTTCTATTTCCATGCCTTCTGTGATATTTATAGGATTATTGACAACCATTCTATACTGAGGACTGTTCTTTAAACTAGTGTCATTTAAAGTAAAACCACCTGTCACCGTCGTGGGCGAAGCGCCTGCTTTATACACATACCAGGCACCAGATGCAATAGTTCCTATTGAAGCAAAGTATCTATAGCTTGCTGACCAAGCTACGCCTAAGTGTTTAGATCCTGTTGGATAACCAGCAGTGCCAACTTTTGCGTCATACTTCTGCTGTAGTTGTGAAGGAGAAAATACGCCTGTGTATAGAAGAGCCTTATTGATATCAGTAAGTTTAAACTGGAATTCACCTAAAGCCCTTTCTTCAGGAGTCTTACCAACATCTGTAATGATTGGAGAAACTTGGTTATTAAGGCCAGCAAAGTCTTCTGCGCTTACTATTCCATTAGTGCCTGTTACTGCCGTACCATTATATTTGAAGTATTCTCCTACCATGCCAATTTTAGCGCCTATAGAAGTCCAGTTCATACTAGTGCCAACATTTTTAATTATATAACGCTTGTTCAATACAAGAGGTATACTAGGAGCAGGAACGATTTGTAATGTACCCGAACCCTGACTGCTAAGTCCTTGCAGACTAGCGAATGTGCTAGGAGCTGTGTAAGAATCATATAACTCGACTTCATTACCTATAACTTTAGCAAAATAATCTCCGTCTGTGCTAGTGCCTAACGCATTCGAGCCGGTGGCTAGTCTTATTCTAGAGCCATTAGGTATTGTATAATCAGTTATAGTAATACGATTAGTTCCTGTATTTACATTACTATTTACAAATGACATTGAAGGACCTGTTTGAATATCCACTACATTAGGTCCTGCATCTACAGCATATGGTAAAGTTGATCCGTTACTCAACTGCTGTATGAGATTTAATCTGTAGACTAATTCTCCATCAACAGTGCTTATAGAAGTCTTAGTTAAATTGAATGCTTCTCCATTTTCTTGATATGCATGAGTACTGCTCAAATATTCACCTGCATCAATAAATCTATCAAGAGGAATATTGATAGAATCGTATTCCGTATTTAATATATCTGGACTAGACAAGAATTCATTTGCCGCACCTATAAGAACATTAGGTGAAGATACCATGAATGTAGAACCAGCAATGAGTAGGCCTGAACCACAAGCTTTAACAATATTGTTAGCGGCCATGCCTTCTGTCGTAACAGAGAGGTCTACAGAATCTGTATAATTTTCAAACCTACTAGAAGTAACTATAGTAGATATTCCATCTGACGCATAAAGAGGGTTAAATACATTAACATCACTCACGCCACTATTTCTAATTTCGCTAGTGCTAATTCTTAAATTTTTAGGACTATTTGCATATATTCCACCACCAATAACATTCAAGACTCGACATCTATCTAACAGTAAGTCATTAGGAGAAGTGCCGAAATCTAAAATATAATTTAATGAATTGTCTGTTCCATCATTGACAAGACACTGGCTTGTTAAGCTTCCATCGAAGTCTACTCCATATATTGAAATAGTTGTAGAGTTAGTAATCGTTTGCGACTTGATAAGAGAGTTGTCTTGATTATCTCCGTTCATTTGTGACCAAGGTAGCTTCTTAATTTTAGTGATGTTAGCTGTTCCCACAATACCAAAGTTATCTGGAACCGAAAGATGTGATGCCACATATGTTTTACCATTTAGCGTAATACTCTTATTTCCTGAAGACGATCTAGACTGAATCGACTCATTGATCTTAGATGTATCGTTGTGTGCAATTTGTACAGAGTGTGGAGAAGCGTTACAATAAACTTGTGTTGTTGTGTCTGTTGCACTATCGCCTAATGTGATGTCGAAGTAGCTTGCTCGCACATCAATAGACTTAATCGAAACATCTATCCATCCTCTTTGAGCAACCGAATGCTCAGTTAAAGGAAAATGTGTTATCGCAGAATAAGTGTTATCTGTAGAATTTTTTCCACTCCAAGAAGTATAGTCGAAGAGGTGGTAGTCTTGCCATAATCCGCCATCAAAGCTTTTAGGTCCTAGTACTGCTAGTAGTTTGAATGTGCCGCCATCAATTGATCTATATACGACAATACCCTGATTAGTGCCAGCACTCATACCAGTAAATTTAATGAAATTATCTGTGTTAAATCTGGGCAAAGGATCTGTATAGGTACTGCCACCATCGGCAGTATATCTGATAACCTTCGTTGATGCAGAGCCCAAAGCTCCTATTCTACCATCTTTAAGATCGAAATATGCAAACTTATAAGCCAAAGTTTTATTGTTAGCTGTATTGCCTGCTATGTCTTCGCTAAATCCAGATTGACCTTGAACTGTAAGAGTAGGAGTAGGATTTCCTACTATAGCCGTTGTTGAATCTGAAGCTCCATATATTCTTAGATTTTGTCCTACAGAGAAGTTCTTGCTTAAGGTAGCGTTCGATACTCGTATAACACTAGAGAGATCATTGGCGACACCCTGAAAAACACCAGAGACATCTACTAGACTATCAATAACAACACCTCCATCAAAAGTGTCGCTAAATTGATTAAATAGTCCTGGGAATTTAGCAGTAACTCTACTATCTGCTCTAGTATCTGTGTAGTATAAGTTGCTTATGCCTTCTTCGAGGTGATCTGTATTAGGAGTTATGGAAGTAGAGCCTGTACCAGTAACTAATATTTTATTCTGTGTCGTATCAAACGAGATGAAGTTGCCAGAGTTAGCGAAGCCAGTTAGATCAGTAGGAATTGTCGGCGGATTTGAAATATTTGTATAGTCTACGAAGTATGCGCCATCTCGATATGATCCATTGTAATACAATCCTCCAGCATTTAGAGAATTACTCAAGCTAGGAGTAGAACTATTTACAGCGTTTAGCTTAGTTATGATATTAGTAGCTTTCGATTCTATGTTCGCATCAGAAAGAACTGCATCTGTAACATTACCAAATGTTATCTTGGATGATGTTGAATTAGATATGTCAGTTACAGCAAACAAATCTCCAGAACTAATTCCGGCTGCCGTTATTGATGTTAACTCACTTATCTTCTTTGTGTTATCTGGCATTTTCTTTTTTCCTTACCTTTAATTAGTCTGCTAGTCTTTCCCAGATGTAAACTACAGCACTTCTATTAAGAATGTTCATGGCAGTGCCGCTACCTGTATTTGATGTTCTAGTACTGTTATTAGTGTTCTTGTTGAGATGGTCTAAACAATCTCCAGAACTTACATTATAATTTTGTCCCCCAAAGAATATACTAGTTCCTTCTGTTCTAATGTTGGTGTCGTGCTGATGGCTAGGCATCTGAGATACGGTCTGAGTTATATGGTTTGAACCAGAAGTTGATGGAACACTTGTGGCACTAAATAGTGCTACTTTTCTTGAGGAGTCACCACTGGTCACTGAAGAAGCCCTAGAGATTTTAATTTGGTTAGATGTTGACTCTGTAACTTCGAAGTTACCATTTCCACCAGCACCGAAGCCTGTAAGGGAGACTCTATCTCCTACAGAAAACCCATGAGTAGATACGCTGAAATTGAGTGTGGTAATGCCTGCAGATGCTGAAGCACTTGAGATAGCCATGCCTTCATCAAAACCAACAACTGATCTACCTTCTGCAAATCTTGCCCAATTGCCTGGTAAACCAAGACTAGTAGGAGTGCTATTCGCTGTAGTGTAATACAATGAGCCAACTGGATAAACAGCATTCAGTACTTGAGTCACAGCAGTAGCGTTTAGAGAATTTGTTATTGATGCTGTTCCTGTAACATTACCTGTTATAGTGCCTGTTACACCTAATGTGCCAGCAATTGTCGCATTGCCAGTGCCTGTAATTGTAGTAAAACCACCTGCAGCCTTTACGCTTGCGCCAATTGTTGTGCCGTCAATGTTACCACCGTTGATATCGACACTAGTGAATGCCCCTGTAGATGCCGTGTTTGCTCCAATAGCAGTGCCATCAATAGCACCTCCATTGATGTCTACAGTGCCAAATGTTGCTGTTTGATTAGATGTTAGTGTTCCAGTCAACGAAACATTCGCAGGCAACATGGCATTACTTATTTTAAGACCACTCGATGTTGTGATTCCAGAAGCGGCAATAGTAAAAGTTCTAGTTCCGTCTCCTATCACAAAAGCAGTTTGTGAAGCTGATGTGGCAACTGACCAAGTATTCGTACCACTTTCTTTAAACTGTAGTTTAGCTTCACCCGTTGAGTTAACAGTTAATGTATCTGTGTTTTCTATCTCGCCAGCAAAAGTAACTTTTCCACCAGACACTGGAGAAATGTTGTTTGTAGTTAAAACATTACCAGTATTTACTAGTGAAAAGTTTCCAGTAAGCGACACATTTCCAGTATTATTTGCATCAATCGTTACAGCAGTGTCTGCAAAGCTAATAAGAGCGTTAGTTTTAGCTACCCACTCCGAAAATGTATTAGAATTTGAAATTGTAGGTGTTAAGTTTATACTCATGTTGTTATCTCTTTAACAGTTTTTTCTAAAAGCGTCATTGCCGACTCTAGTTTACAGAGTCTCTGCTCTAATCCTCTGATGTATTTATCTTGTTCTCTTTTAGCTATCGCTTGATGATAAGCCGCTCTATCGGTGCTCACAACACCCGATCCACTATTTGACCTAGATAAAGCTTCTGATTTGATCATGTCAATGCTATCGCTCTGTAATCAAAAATGTGCGGGAACAAGTTGATGTCGGGAGTTATTCCACTTAATTCTGGAGTATTTAACTCAGTAATACTATTTGCTCCATGTCGCATTACAAACTTTAATTGGAAAGTCTTATATTTTGTATGTACATCATAAGGCGCAGTCGTAAGTTCTTCGTCAAAGTTGTATTCAAACTCTCTATAATCTCTCGTATTACTAGTATTCGAATATAAATCCGGACTATCGTTTCTAAGCTGTAGCCAAGGTCCTTGCTCTTCAACATTTTCAGGATAAACAAATCTTCCGTAAACATCAATAAGTGTGCCTGCTGGTCTGTATGCCGCTAGATACACTCTCATGCCTACAGCGTCTAAGTCTTCTTCTAGAATAACTTCTTTAGTGATCCAAGAAGAACTTGTCGATTCTGTATCAGTAATTCTATATTGATATGCAAACAGTTCTGATATTTTTGAATCGATGATCGGTGATGCAGAGGTTAATCCATTATTAGACAGATCAATTTTAATTTTAAAGTCTTCTGCTACAGAGTTGCTTACCATATAACTCTTACTCATAATAGTTCTAAGATTATTAGGAGTATATACATTAGACCTTCTGTCGATACTTTTATCTACTACACCGTTCTGTTTTAATAGCGAAAGCGAAGTAGATGTATTTATCGAATCGCTGATGTAAACTTGTGTCTGGAAGTAACTAATCTTCTCATTTGTTACAGCAGAAATTTTAGCAGTAGCGCCACTATCTGCGCCTCTAATAACTTGATCGTTAGGTCTAGCTGTGCCAGGTCCAGTGTTGAATGTACCTCCGGCAACGAACTGATATCCTACAGTAGGTGTTACACTATCGGGAACACCTGCTAAACGCCAGTGAGCAGTTGTTGTAGTAGGACTTCCTAAATCTACAATTGTATAAGTCGTACCAGCTTGTAGATTTCCTATAGTAACAACAGGACTATCATCTAGATAATTTGTCGATGATGCACTACTTTCTTTCAAGAATATTTTATCGGGCTTTCTAGAATTAAAGTGAGAAACTTTACCCGCTACACATAATGTTGCAGTAGCAGAAGTAGTAGTTTCAAAATAAGATGTATCTAGTGTAAATACTTTAGTTGTTGATAAAGTATCAACATTCAGCACCTTACCTACAACAAACTCTGTACCAGTATTGTTTTCTATATGTAGATAATCTCCTTGAGATATTCCTGGTGTTCCTTGAATAGTAATTACATTTTTCTCATTTCCTGAAACACTAACAGTAAAGATTTCAGTCTTTTTAACATATGCTATTTCATCTAATTCAAAGTTGAGCGTAGTATCACGAACTGATAGGAACTCAAGATCATTAGGAGATAGATTAACTGAAGCCGCTGAAGTCGAGAAATCATATCGATTTATATTAAACTTAATATCTTCGTCTTGATAAGATTTCCAAGCACTATCGTTTGTAGAGGTAAACAGTACACCATCGCCCCAATCGTTAGTAACTGCTACTGAAGATGCGACAGTTCCTTTTGATAGGCTAGTCTCTCCGACTTTAGAAGTATAGATCAAATAATCAGGAGAGTTTGCGTCAGGAATAACAACAAATGCGTACTCGGTGTCAGCATTAAGTCTAACAGGATTATCGAATGTAAACTTAGTTGAGGTGATGCCCGTTGCACTAACACCAACTTGTGAAGAGTTTAAATGTTTACTTGCGAAAGGCAATACTCTCTTAGAAGGATATCCGTTCTCAACCTCTCGAATCTGTAATGTAACACCTGTAGTGGAACTCTTCTGCTTGAAGTATACATCGATGTCGCTGATTAAAGCAATGTTAGCATCATTGGTACTAGAAGCTTTTACTTTGAAAGTTTGTGCAATAGGATCACCAACTTGTCTCTGGATCTCTCGTGTCACAATATCAACTTTAGTATCGAAGTCTACAGTCCGTGTAGTCATGCTCACATCGCTCTTATTGACTGCGAAGTTATAGCCTCTATAAGTTGCTCTAGCATATGAAGTAGAAGCTGAGTCTATACTTGAGTATTGATCAACATCAACAATCTCAAGAACATTCTCTCCTACAAAGAATGTTTCAGCAGGTATAACGAATACAGCAGACAGTGTTCCATTTGCGTCACTTCTTACGACTGAACCCTTACCGATTCCGCTTGCTGTTGAGTGCCACTGTCCAGTTGAAACCTGACTCACATCTAAAGTTGAACTGTTACTTAACCCAAATGGTATGACTGGTCCAGGAGCAACATGAGCATCAACAGACTTCTGATCAAAGAAGAAGTAGTGACGAGTACTAGGCCTCAAACCTGTGATGAGAACCTTAATAGTTTTTCTTCTCAAGTAAGGCTTCATGTTTACATCTGTAACAAAGTTGCCTATTGCCTGATTAATATCGCTTGTAGAACTTGTCAAGCTAGTCTGTTCAATAGTTTGCTCAAACTGACCCATGATAACTCTTCGTCTAGGTCTAGTTGTGCCTATTCGCTCTTCCGAAATAATTTCTTCGCTAGTCAAAGGCATAATTTCTTGAATTGTATCAACTAAGTCTAACATAGGTCCAGCAATATCTATTTCGATATTGATTTCAGGATTTTTAGTAACATCATATCCAGAATCGAATGGAGGATCAATTATTGCCTTGCCATCATAGCTATAGAAGTTAGAAACACAGTTTCTAAATGTAGTTGCATAAGGCTGACTTATAACTTCTACATTTGTACCTGTACTTGCGATAGTCACTACATCAGGGAATGAAAGTTGTACACCTGTTCCAGAATCTACTTTAAGGTCTAAAGGAAACTGTGTGACAGAAGGAGAAACTACAGTTCTACCTTTGTCAAGAGTAGCCTTAAATGACGAATCTGAAATCTCTGCTAAATTTAAGTCTTTGAACGAATCTGCTAATATTCCATTTTTAAATCTGTTTGCTCCTAAAGCATCAGTAATTAACAAATCATTAGTGGCTTGTTCTAACATACTTAATGAAACGATATTAACTAGAGAATCTATTTTTTTCTCTATTCTTCCTATATCTTCCATCTTATAATTTTTAGTCGAAACATCAGAAACAGTTATTTTTTCTGATCCCGTAATTGCGCTTGTGTTTCCTGGTATTCTAACATTAGCGATAGTATATAATCCCTGACTGTCGGGCACGCTAGGATTCTCACTTTCACCACCGTTAAGTAGCTTAATATTTGAATACTCATCTAAAACAACACTATCTACTCTAGACATATGATAACTCTGATCTGAAGAGATGGTTGCGTTAACAGAAGGCACTATTGCTCTAGGATCAATATTCAGTGCAGAACTGATCACTAAAGGAGCATTAGTTGTAACACTAGGGTTGACTAACTTTGTGGCGTATGGTCTAAAGTCATAAGAGTTGATAAGGTTATGCTCTTTAGCATCTTTAGCAGTATAGTTTTGCACAAGGTTAAGATTGTCTGTAAATGAAGAGTGACTATAACTACCTACTGTTAAGAAGCCTCCTCCAATAGATGTGCTTCTGGAAATATACTTAAACCTAATCAATAGATCGTTATCGGCTAAAGATTCTCCAGCCTTTAACTCTAAGTATGATAAATCATAGAATCCATCTTTCTGATTATTCACTAGTCTGAATTTAGATGTAACATCTGTAGGATTGTTTATTATTCTTCCGAACTTATCTTGAACGCTTAATAACTGTACCGCATTAGGCACACCCAGTAGAGCCTTTCCTGAAGCAAATACTACTTTGACATATCCAGTATCTAATTGAAGAGTGTCGGCAACCAAAGTGTCTACTCTGTTGTAGTAAAGAGTGTCTATAGCGGCTGTTGTTGTTACAGTTACATCGCCTGAACCAGTTCCAGAATAATTGGCACTAAGAATAGGCTCAACTTGGTGAGTTGCAGTAATAGCAACTATATCTGTATTCAATGGAGAGCCATCAGTTGTACCAAGTACTACAGAAGTTCCGATACCTGTGCCTGTGCCTCCGTGTCTAACTCTTCTAGTAACTTTAATATTCTGCATAGAGTTCATACTGCTCTTACCAGTATCGAATATCATTGCACCTTTATTCGAATCGTAAAGATGGGCAGCATCTGAACCGGTGGCAACAACTTCACTTGGGTTCGAATTAGTTTTCTTAGCTAGGGGTATTGCATTTGCCGCATCATTAGCTAGACCTATTTTATTAGGAGCAGTAGAAATCTGACCAGATTCCTTTACGATAGCGTAAACATATATTTTACCAAAGTTACCATTTGTGTCTGGAGAATTAGTTGCATGAACTATATTTGCGACAGAACAAGTACCCACTAAAGTTGTATTATTATATAATGAATATCTAGTGCCAGATCCGCCATTAATCTCAAGGTCGTGAAGTATAGCATTATTATTACTAGAATACTTGTAATATTGTCCGTACTCTATTCCAGTTATCTGCCCGCTCTTACTTTGAGTTAAACTTACTGGAGTTATTGGAAGTTTAGTCGGAGACACATTGGTAATTTCTTTGCCGTAAACATAAGCTTTACCTGGAGAAACGACAGCGAATGCAGTATCGTTTTCTCTCTCTAGAGTGACTCTCAGACCATTAGTGACATAGTGTCCAGACTCATCATAAGTTCTTCTTGCTAACTCGTTTCCAACAACATTGAACTCAGTTCGGTCACGAATACGAACAGGCTTACCGTTAACATATCTTATTAGAGAAAAGAACTCAGTAGGCTCTGAAGCACTTGCATAGGAGACTAGTGTAGGCACAAGTTGAAGTCTGTCAGCACCAGGAGCATTTTCGTTATTGAATCCTGAAGCATTATCTAGAAGAGTTGTGTCGTTATCAGAATCAATTAAATTTTCTTTAACTGTGAATCCAACAGAAACAGCACCAGGAGTATTACTATACTTAGATACGATGATGAATTGATTATCTACGAAGATGAAATGTCCTTTCTGATAGATAACACCTTCTTCGCACGATACACCAAATGATCTACCTTCATGGTTTGCTACTGTAGCGACGGTGACAGTCTGAACAACATTCGAGTTAGAGTCTAATATCTCTAAAGCTTCACCTTGAAGGAATCTTTTAACATCTGTTTGATTGTCTTGAGATGTGTTTAAGTATTTGATAAAGAATGTCTTTAAGTCTGGATCTTGAGTCTGAAAGCCATTCTGTCCTTTAATGATTTCAGCTTGTAGTCCTGAAGTAAGACCTTTTGCTATGAATGTCGTAGATGTTCCGTCATCTGAAACAATCTGATCATAGACTGCAGGATTAGAGAATCCAGTTTTATCGTTTAACTTCACATAAAACAAGTCATCACGAGCAGTCAAGTTAATACCGCTAATGATAGTGCCTTCTTTATATACATTTGATCCGAATCGCTCTACCTGCTTTTGCAAAATAGTTTGAAGCTGAGTTAATTCTCGTGCTTGTACAGCCTTAGCCGGCTTAAACAAGACACGGTTAAACTGCTTTGCTTCATCGAAATCATCGTAGTACGGATCTACATTTAAGTCTGTGTTGATACCCATGGATTATTCTCTTTCCTTAATTAAAAGTCAAATATGAACTTAATTTTTTCTTTTGTGGTTGCCTTTCTCTCTATAGGAGAAAAGTCTATGTAATGTAGAAGTTCTCCTGTATATGGAGAATAAGCTCCATATTCAATATCGTTGAAAGTATTTATAGTTAATGTATTACCACTTTCTGAATTAGCTGTAGGTTTAATCTGTATTTTTCCTGGTAAGAAATTATTTCTGTGATCGCCTACATTATCTACTATATGAATCTTAGTGCTAGTTGTATATTTACTCTCGTGTACAAGTCCTTTTACAATCTCTATGTCTTTGTCTGGATCATTACTATCGACTGCACTTGAGATTTTACCAGTCTTAGATGAATCGACTACTGTGCTATTTGCTGTAAAAGTAGTTCCTATTTTCACTGCTCCATCTACTAGATCACTCGAAGCGACTCCCATTACGGTCTGCCATTCATCACCGCTTAGATTTCCTAGATCAGTAATAATATATTTTCGGCCACTAACCTTATCGACAACATCAGAAGTCTCTACAAACTGCTGAACATAGTAGCCAGCAACTGCAACAGCAGTCGAATTACCAGAAACAGTGATAGATGTGCGATTATCAAAAGAAGAAGGAGAAGTAGTCACAGTCGTATATGGTCCAGATCCTGATAACTTACTGAACCTTGGATTTTTTAGAAGACCTACCTGTGTGTAAAAGTTCGTATCAGGAGTTGTGGTGTCTTCTCCTGAAAAATTAGTTACGATTGCAAGTCTACTCATTGCCATTTCGTTAATTGGATTAGATCCGTGACCACCAGTAGGAGAAACGACAACACGAAGCGTAGTAGGACTAGTGTCTGTTAATCCTTCTGGGTTGAGAACTCTAGCTGTTGCGAACTTATACTTAGTTCCTTTAGTCTCGTAAGCAACTCTAGTTAAAGTGCCAAATCTATCTATGACTCCGTATCCTAATGCTCTAATTCCTCCTGCTTCAGGACTAGTGATGACGACTTTAGGAACTAGTTCACAGTTTACAGGTAAAATATCTGTAGTCTTAACTTGTACAATAATTTCTGATGTGCCTGAATTAGACTCAGAGTTTAAAACAGAATATAGTTTTCCAGCATTATCTCCTGTAGATGCTCTAAGATACATATGCTTGTAGTGATCACTAGTGTTCGAAAGTACAGAATTGTTCTGTGCGCTTAGCCTGATAGACTTTCTGCCTTGACCAAGATCAGACTGGGTGCTTACAGAAACTTTAGAATTATTTACTCCAGTATCAAAAACAAATTGATTGAAATGATTAGTAGGAGTAGCTTCTACAACAATTTGAGATATTCCCTCTTTCGCATTTGCAATAACATTCAAATCGCCATAGCTAGTGGGTAAAGGCAAACTGTTTGATGTTTTATAAACATTGGCTTCTGAAGCCACTACCGTAAACATATATTGCCATATATACTTGTCGCTAGTTTCTACGGATTGATATCCAGTATTAGACAAATCTGCAACAACAGATTGTGGACTAGTGGTTGAAGTAGAATTGTTATTATTTTCTATACATTTAAACACTAAGTAGTCATCTTCTCCGCTTTTAATGGTGACTACAGTATTCATGTCTTCAATATCCTTAGTGTCATCGTAAGCATCATACACTGTGCTTGGAGTCCATGGATTCTCATAGAACATATATCTAGCATTGTTGTTGTCTATCTTGTTACCAAATATAATCTTTCTCTGGAAGTCTCTCTTATCTTTTTGAGTATTCTGAATAGTGGGAACAGTATCTACATTAGACAATGCTCTAGATGCCATGATATAATACTCTGCTTCGGGTCTAAGGGCGTCTAGTTTATTGTCTACGATATTTCTAATTTCAGTAATGTTGGAGGCGCTCAATGCGCTACTGAGACTAGAACTGTTGAGCGTAGCCAAGTCTGTCTCAAACTGAGAACTTAAAATGCTGTTCTGACCCTTAAAAGAATTGAACAATTCATTTGTTGTTTCGACTTTAAAATTTTCTGTTATGATTTTTGCCATTATTCTTCCGTTCCTATTAAGCTGTACGCTGTTCTCTAGTGCTTGGGCCAACTATATATGGATATTCAGGTATGTTAAGATTGATATCCGAAAATGTTAAGAAGTATGCATATGTTCCAGACTTAAAATCTGGAGTTATACAATATCTTCCGTTAAACTCATCAAGAGTTCCTGTTGCGCTTTGTGGACTATACTGATAATCTTCTACAAAAGATCCTGCAGAAACTTCACTATAATCGTATGTTCTTCCTTGTGCCGGAGTACCGAGCAATGAGTACGAACTTCTCATTCTAATTACTGGACTTGTTGCGTCATCGGGATTACTAAATCCGTATGGTCCATATATGGGATATCCATCAAACGCAAATCCCACTATCTTAGAATGTCCTGAAGTAACAGTATCGCTCGCATATGTTGCTCCATGTCTTAGCTTGTCAGCACCGAAGCTTCCATACATATTTGTAGAACTATAGTAAGGATTAGCATTAAATAACTTAGTATTACCTACCATTCCTTTACTATAAAACGCACCACTTCTATATGTATACTGTCCATTTTCGTCAGGTTTGCCGTGACACTGATCGACTATAAAATCGTTAGGAAGAGCAATCTCGTTCCAGGTGAAGTTCGTAGGAGCACTTTTATTGCTCACTGGTAAACTTCTAATAGTAGATGCTGACGAAAGAATAGGTACGCCATTAGTTGTTATTCCTATTGAAGTGCCCACTACTATCTGTTCTGGATCTCGTGTACTACTGCCAGCTCGATATGTGAAAGTGAAGCTATGCGATTGATCCAATATACTAGCATTAGGAAAACTTCTCGTCTGTGATCCATCATTCACAAAGTTAGTGCCTGCCTTCAATGGATACGGATCGCCGTCTGATGTTATCTTCAATGTAGCCATAGTCTATTGCTCCTGTATTCCTATTAATTCAGCATCGTCTGTATATATACCTGTCTGTCGTATAAGTAAATGCGGACCGCCAGTTAAACCAGACAGATCGATTGGAGTATCACCTGTGCCGTCACCTATAGGAGTCTTAGATAGCTGAAAGGTATCGTTCGTGACATTTACAACATAGTAATACTCATACTCAGCCGCTCTATTAGCTGAAGTATTTCCTATTAGATTGCCTGAACTAGTGCCGCTATACTGATAATACTGTACTATAGTGTCATCTATAAGCCCATGACTACTCTTCGTCACATTCAGAGAACTAATATCACTAGCACTAAACTGTACCAGAGAGTCTGTAATTTCTGCGATTTGGCAATTTCCCACTCTTGCTCCATTAGTCGTAATATTACTAGGAGCATCAGCTTTAAATATAGTTCCCAGTCTTGGCCAAGTTGCAGGAAGTCCGCTAGAGGCTTGAGTTTCAGAACCGTCTATTATGTTAGACCATATCGCACTAGCAGTCACTCTATTAGTACCAGCAGTATTGGTGCCTATATTCATAGATATATTTGCAGTAGCTGTGTTGTCCATGTCTTCAAGGTTTTCGATAGAGTGTACTACATAGAACTTATCAACAACTGGATAATTCGAGATAATGCTATCAGTGGTACTACCTCCTGCAGTAAGGGTGTATGTGTTACTAGAGGGTCTGATAGCCTGCGGACTATATGTGTCACCCGTATAATGAGGAGATACAAATATAGAATCTTTATAAGATACCTTTCCTGTTCCTAAACTACTTCCGTTCACTGAAGCCGTGAACACTGTACCCACAGGCACACTTGTTTTAGTGAACTTCACTAGGTCTATAACAGCAGGAGCATTTGGAAGAAAAATATCATAATTAGTGCTACCTGTGAATGCACTTGTTATAGCAAGTCCGTCGGTAATAGTATTCAAATTGGCTAACAATTCCGGACTTATTGGATCTAAACCAGTTACTTGCCTAAATGCTTGTAGAGCATCTATTGAAGTAATAGTGCCGCTATTATTGAGATCAGTAACAAGCGAAGAATAACTACCTAAAACTCTTGTCCAAAAATTATACCACTCTAATCGGGTATTAGAATCTAGGAACTGAACATCGTTCCAAGAAGCACTTCCTATGTCTGAGATAACATAAGAAGAACCGAGTTCTATATTATATCTACCCTGTACTACCTCAGAGTTTATAGGAACTCCTACAGTAGACCACTGAGCAGAAGTTGTGTCTCCTAGGAATGTGACAGTATATTCTGTTCCTGCAACAATATCAGCAATTCCAATTTGCTTAACTGTTGCAAGTTGTTTTCCTTGAATGTTGAATGTAGATATCTCTAAGTTCAAATTATTATCTAATGCGTTGATAGTATTCACTAGGGGCTTACTAAACAACTTAGTCCCTGCTACGCCCACAGTTTCGCTAATCAAAGATTCATACCTAGAGGGATTTATTATAGAAGATATCTCATATGAATATTCTTGATAGTAATCATTGTCATGTAAGTTCTTAGAAGCCTCACTCAAGAAAGATGTTTTAGAACTCCACTTACCGCCAGTCTTACCTTGACCTAATGATCTTAGTGTGGCTGTCGCAACATTTTTATTGTAGTTAGTTGAAGTGGGCTCATTATTAACCAGACTAACTACTTCACGATCTGAATATCTGTATCCAGTTTTAGTTACAGCTACTTCTTCTATTTGTCCTGACTGAAACAGTGCTTTACCTTTTATGTCAGCGTTTGCTCCCATAGGTAAAGAGTTGAGGTCTTCGAGTATATTTGTAATTCTCTTCTTAAATCCACCTACCTTAACAGGAACAATGACAGTACCCTTATCGCTAGAGCCTATAGCGGCACTGATTGCTGATGCAGTAGTTGATGTGAATATTTCTCCAACCTTTGGCGCAGAAGAAGCTCCCACAGCTACCCAGTCCGAAGGACTTGTGTTGCCCAAAGATACGATCTGATACTCTTGATTTGGTTGCATAGTAGCTAAACTTCTGTTGCCTTCAAACCCATAAAACGATAGAGGTCTAAAGTAGAAGTCGTTACCGTCTCTTTTAAGAAACTTCGCTTTAACTTGATATTCTTTTGTATCGCCTGTAGTGAACTCAAAGGTACAGTCACTATTTTCATAGTTAGACCCAGTAGATGTTGTTCCCAAGCTTTCAAGAAGTATAGACCCGTCTGCTTCGGGATCATCGTGCAATCTATTGCCTGTTTGGTTTATCTGTAGATCAACTACCTTAATATCCTGAGTTACAATATCTCCTGCAGAAATATCAAAATCGACTGTATCAAAGTTTAACACTACATCTTTTTTGTTGAACTTTGATATGTTAGTATTCTCAATAGAGATTCCCACATCATTCTGGTAATCGACACCGCTGTTCAAAACATTCAACTCTGATATAGATCCTATCTTGAGAGTAATAGGATTAAAAGCATTGCCTAATGTGGTACCGAGGTTCTCATTGCCTGATCCAGACATTCCGTAATCATCATTCGCAGTGCCTGCGGCGCCACCAGGTTGTCCAGCAGGTATATCTAGAGGTGTTAATGCGAAGTCTCCGATCAAGTCTGGAATAAGAGTTACTGTCTCTACATTTGAAATAGATCCTATTTCAAAATCTCCAGTTCTATTTGATATTCCGAATGACTGAAATCCAATATTATCAAGAAAGACTTGTTTGCTTATATCGGTCACACTAGAGTCATATCTAGCCAAGTCGCCTCTATATCTTTTAAAAGAGAATGATGGAGCAAGTACTGAGGGAGTTGAAACTACTGACCCAGACTTATCAGGGATGCGAAGAGTTGTACTACTAGTGTCGATATCGTTTGCATCAAACCTAAACCTGTTAAGATGATAGTTCTGCATTACAGTATTGGATAAATTGCCTTGAGCGACAACCTGAAATTTGTTAGTATTGGCGAAGGTGCTGAAGTCGAAGTTCTGATTCGCTTGGAATATTTCTCCTTCCACACCTGCTGCCGTAGAAGCTCCGTAAGTCGACCAATTACCTGTCCCATGACCGTTATCCCATATCATGTAGTACTGGTTATTAACAATGTTTTGCTGTGTTGTTGGTCCACCCACCTTAGTTCCGCCAATTAACATCTGAGGGAATATATCTGCTTTGCTTAGTCCAAGAAATAGTGCCTCAAGATAAAATTTCCACTGATCGACTAATATTGAATTATGACCCGCATCATATAAATCGGGATTAAATACTGGAAGATTGTTAGACAGATTCAATACATTGATGTACTCTTGCGTAATTTGTCTACTAGCAACACCTACTGTAGCGATGGAAGTACTTGCTGGAGTAGTGTTGTCCATATCATCAGAAACCAAAAAGCCCAGACTTCTTGATGATACTTGATTTGAATTTGAGTCAGTAGGAAATGCCTGATTAGGTAACTGTAAAGCTTTATATAGTGCAGTATATTCTGAGCCTAAATATTGAGGAGCCAAGACACCTTGAGCGTTGAACAATGCTTTGTGTGCAACATTTCTCATAGACTCTAAGTAAACATTAGTGACAGTACCTGAAGTGGTACCTGCTACAGGGACTGCTGTCTTATTTAAGTAAGTCTTAACAGTAGCATAGTCATCGCTATAAAGAAACAAAAGGGGGTGTTCGTATTGTATAACTTTTGCAGAACCTGTGATAGAATACTTAGTTCCCGTAGAAGATCCTGTGTAAGAGAGTCTAGTGCCGTTTGCTATGATTACATCACCACGCTCTATATCAACTGGTGTAGTAGAACTTAGAACCATTACTTGGTTACTTATTCCTATCTCGTTCTTTGCAGTAAGTGTCACAGAATTAGGATCAACATAACCAAAGCCGCCATCGACCACAGTAAAGTCTATAACACCAGTAGGAGTATCACTAATCTTCGTGACTCTTCCTTCTGCTTCTACACCAGCACCGCTTGATACGATTTTTACTTTATCACCAACTACCTGATCAGGCAATCTGACTGAACTTTGCGTATCTATAGCCACTGAACTAATAGAACCAGAAATGAGTCTCCCGACATTATTAACTGTTTCAGATCCGTCATCTGCTGTTGTAACGATCTGTATACCGTCAGAGTTCACAAATTGACCTGCTATGTTCGATAGATAGACAACAGGTACTAAGGCTCCGCCAAAGTTAACAAAGATTACTTCATCAACAAATGCTGTAGCAAGAGAAACATCACCTCGTAATCTCTGTCCCTTTTGAACTGGATAATCATCTACAGTAAAGACTGGTACCATCTCTAGATAAGCATCACCACCCCAGATAGAATCCGAGGGTCTTAATACAGCAGTACTAGGATAGAATACTTCGATGTCTTCATCAAAGAACATACGGAACATTAGTTCAAGACTTTCTTGAGTACCCTTTCTTCGGTACATATCTTGAATATGCTTAATGATGTATCTTGTGTCAAGTGCTGTATCAATAGGTAGATCAGCTAGAAACTTCTTCTTATAGTAAATGAGGAATGTAGATAGAGTAGTGTCGATATCACGAAGCTTGGGAATATTACGATCCATCTTCTCATCAAGGTGTTTATAATAGGCCTCTACAAACGATACAAGAAAATCACCATCTTCTTGATAGATCGAAGGAAATTGATTGCTTATTCCTGAGTAGACAGCATCTCTTATATCTAAGGCCATTTATTATGTCTCTAGTGTTTTAGCAGTTACAAATACATCTTCGCCACGAATCACAAGTATACGATCTTTCGGTGGCTTAATATCTTTATCTACTGTGTTAGCAGTAAACTTAATTGCTTTGTTCTGGAATGAACTAATTGTAAGATTTGACAACTTAACAGCACCTGTGCTATAATTGATAGTACCTACTGAAGACTTAAACACTGACTCACTATCTACTTCAGCAGTCACTAGCATGATGTTACCATTACCATCGTCTTGTGCTGATACTAATGTACCATCAACAGTAAACTTAGTAGACTCTACAGCAGGCTTAAATGTATTAAAGCCAAGTGAAGCATCAAATGGATATGGCTGTACTAATGCAGTCTCAAACGAGAACGATGGACTACTCGAAAAGTTCAAAGCAGGAACATATTCAATGATAGGCTTACTTACGATATCAGTTGATATGATCGACACATCAAGATCATCTAGATAAGCCGCTAGGCGTGACTGTCGTAATGTCTTATTAAAGTCATTTAGATTGTTACTGTTGTAGTTAATGATACCAGCATTCACTTCGCTCTGAATCTGTGCCGCACTCTTATTTGTTAAGTTAGTATCATAAACAACCTTAACTACTGTATCGACATACAAGAACTTCGCAACAACAAACACAGGCTCAATCGTAAGCGGAGTCTTATCTCGTAGATAGCCTTTAAAGTTTGCAATCTCGTAATCAGCCGCACCTTCACCACCTGTTACATCAACTGAGATAATCACCTTTCCGAATTGAGGGGGTGAAACTTCATCACCACCATACACACTAATCGCTTGAATGTTTGGAAATCTAGCACGAAGCAGAGTCTCATAGTCTCGCTTAGTAACTGCTCTTTCTTGAACCTGCAAAGCCTTTGGAGCAAAAGTTCTAATCGACTCAATATCTTCCGCCAGAGAGCCGCCATTTGTAGTATTCGTGAGAGTCACTGTGATCGATGTCGAGCCGCCAAAGTTGCCAAGAGTCAAAGAGCCTACACCATTCGCAAGAGGACCTGCAGTTACTCTATAGGTCGCTACAATGGAATCAGTAACAGTAGGTTGTACACCAAACTTATTCTCACCAAACTGAATAGAATACTTACCATCATTCTCGGGTTGTAGATAGAATACTTTATCTGTAGCACCCACACCAAAGATATCGCTTCTATAAGTGTATGTCTCACCATTTACTTTTAACACAAGACTTCTTGTATCAATGGTAGCATTTGATAGTAGTGTATCAGTACTAGAGAGAGTCTCTTTAATCATACGACCTTCGAATACATCAACACTGTTTACTTCATATACAGTATCATTAGTTGCAGTACGAGATGCTGTGTATGCTTTGTCAGTAATGAAGTTATATGTCTTATTACCACAGCGACCAATAAAGGCAGTGTGCATAGGTATAGTAAAGTAGTTACTGTTTAGATTAGGTGCTATGACACGAAGAGATACTTTAGTACTAGAACTTCGTGAAGATGTTGGCAGATAGTTAAGTTCCTTGGCATGAGAGATCACACTATTACGCTGACTAGCACTATCAAGAAACATCTCTGAGATGGCCATGTTATAGTAATAGTTATTATAGTATGAGTTATACGATAGAACATCTAACAATACATTCATGTTAGATCCTTCGTAGTCATAGTCTTTAAACTTATCTTGATTCTTTAGAAAGGTCTTGAGTGCTTCCTTAGTTTCATTAAAGTCTAGATTTGTAATTGGTGACAAGTCTGCCATGTTATCTTACCCTATTAAGATCGATTGTAACTGATGAGAGTGTTGTAGTATTTATCGTGTTGAATACAATCTTTACTCTCAAGTCGTTTGTGTCTGTGTTCGCTTGTATCTCTACACCTTGTACTACACAGCGTGGTTCATATGTTCGTAGTGTAGTCTTTATGTTCTGTTCTAGTATCAGTATGGTGTTAGCGTCAATGTTCTCGAATAAAGAACCTCGTATATCACACCCTATATTAGGTTGCATAAGTCTTTCACCACGATCAGTCAGTACTAGATTCTTAATGCTTTCTTTTACTGAATTCTCATTGATCACACGAGATACATCGGTCCTACCAGGTACTGTCTCTAGATTCCTTGTGAAATCAGAGAAGAACTCTTGTGATCTTGTGCGTGGCGTTAATGACATTTGTTTTACCTTTTATAGTGTATTTATACTAATCTGTAGGCCTTAACAGACTAAATGGTTGCTCTTCTTCTTGTGTTATGCTATTATTATCAAAGAAGCTAAATGTACCATCAGCCTGTTCTTCTGCTTTAAAGGTAGACTTATCAAAGAAGCGAAACTCTTCTGCAGGTTCCATTCTCTTTCTATAGCCATCCTTTCTATGTGTATTCATCATAGCTTCGTATTGTATGATATCCGCAGCCTCAGCAATCTGGTGTATTGAAGCAAATCTTGGATCATCAGTTGTAGCTACAAAGCCTTCTCTATTGCCTACATGAAGCAAGAGATAGTTCTTTGTCACACCTATACCAGTAAAGCCTGCTCTACTGGCCGCAATGATAGTCTCATCTCTATTCTCTTCAGTGATATCTAACTGTACAGCAAAACCAGAATACTTATGATGATAGCCATCACTACCCTGCTTTCTTATTTTACCTGCTGTTCTTGCTTGAACTCTAGTCGAAGTCTGTACTTGGCCCTGGCGTAGAGTATATTTATTACCTGTGATATGTGAGATTCTAAGTAACTTAGCTAGTACAGGATTAGCAATACCTTGCCACTGTTTACCATCAACCACTTTAGTCGAAAATGTAATCAATGGCCCTGGTCCTATACCCTCGCTACTCATAGCATTAATCGATCTAGTCTCATCAGCAGTAATATATGGTGAGGTTACATAGTCTACATTCGTAGGTATAGCAAGATCGCCTGTACTAGGATCAACATAGCCTAGTTCACCAGGCTGACGATATCTTACTTCGTTCTTATAGAATCCGCTTCTTGCTTTAGTCTCATCAGGCACTCGTACAACATATCTATTTGGATTATTATCACTCGCAAAATCATTGATATTACTTGTAACTTCTTCTTTTATTTCTTGAGCAACTTCTTTCTCGACACGAGTGGCACCAGCATTCTCTGCTTTCTTTTGTTCTATCTTATCTACTGTGTCAAGTACCTTCTTCTCTTGTGCTACTACCTTGGCCACTTCTGCTATCTCATCAGCAGGAGCAAATAGAATAGCTGTGATAGTCTCTGTAAGGTTACATAGTTGATACATGATTAACTGAACATTAGCTAGTGTAGGTCTTTCAAAGTTGCCAATCATCTCACTAATGAATGCTGATAGATCATCCTTAATGCGATTCATGTTCTCTTCAGAGAAGAAGTCTTGAATCTCATCCTTCATCTTAGTGAGTTGAGTGAGTATCTTATCACCAGCATTACCTATAGTAGTTGTAATGTCTTCAATGGCCTTTTTTATAGCGTCATCGATCTTCTTTGTTATTCTATCTACTACATCTGTGATAGTCTCTATTAACTTATCTTTAATCTCCTCAAGAGTGATCATCTGTAGCTTTGATATAGCTAACTTCTTGGGATCTAGATCGCCTAGCTTGAGACCATTCAGCTTAGTTATAGCAGAGTCTATCATAGTAAAGGCAGCGAGTAATTCCATTAGACTATTACCGAACTTGCCACATAAGCCTTCACTGATAGTCTTACCTAAGTTCTCTTCATAAAAGAAGTCTAGATCGCTTACTGTATTAGTTAGTACTGTGTTTGAGAGTGACTTTGCATCATATACGGCAATACTGTTCAATATATCTACTGTATCGATGTTATTCGTAAGAATATAGTCAGCTATCTCTGTGACCGTAAGAGGAAACTGGTCAAATCTTGCTTTAAGAGTAGGAGTGTCGCTCAAGTCTACTGATTCTAGTATACTATTAAGACTATTTGTTATACTTACAATCGTCTCACGATCTAATTGGTCAATAGGATCTCGTACAAGTAGAGCAGAGAAGTCGATAGGACCAACGCCAGCAGTCGTTACAGTATTCTGAGATGATAATGGTGTTGTATTACTACATTCTATCGACATTTATTTCACTCTTTTTGTTGACAAATAGGCCAATTGTGTTATACTAGTAGTTGCAAGTAAAGGATTTATTCCACTCCCGTTGTATTTATTACTCATCATCTGATCTCATAAAGCCACTAAGAGCCTGCCACCATCTCTTTGTCTTCGCAGGAAGTGGAGAAGTGGCAACATTAGTAATCTCTTGAGGCTTGACAACCTTCGCTATCTCTGTTACACTAATATCAGGTATCGTCTGAGTACCTTTTTGCACTAACTGTGGTGCTAACGAAGCAGTAATTGCACCAGCCGATGCCGTTCCTGTTGCGGCTGCTGTACCATTACCAATCAGAACAGAAGCGGCTGGTATTACTGAGTCAAGTGATACTGCGGCTGTTGCACCTAATCCTAATGTACCAATAGAGTATAGATTCATTGTAGCACCAGATGAGATACCGACAGCACCCGTACCGTTAATACCAAGCGATCCTAGCGTGTTTAGATTCATCGTAGCTATGGAGTCTATTCGTAGTGAGGTTTTACTGTGGATGTCAATACCATTATGGCCAACATCAGGTATTGGTAGTAGTTGAGAACTTACTGCTGGCAGACCTGTTGTATGTATCTTCGTATATGAAATACTGTTGAGATTCATCTTATACGAGTCTACATGGAAGTCACCCCCATTTCCAGCTACATTACCTGGCATTAGACACTTGAAGTACATACCACCTAGAGTTGTTAACGCTTTCAGATTAGTATTCGCAACCATATTAATGTCATCTGCTGTAGCAAAGAGTCCAATACCAGCACCAGATACATTCACTTTCACACCTGCATCAAGGTTTATATTTCGTGCGGCACGAACATTAAAGTCTGTACACTCTATATCTAATCGGCCATTCACACTGATCTTACCAGACTTGCCTACTTTCAGAGTATAGTCTTCGTCTATTGTACTATGAGAAGAACCTCTAACATAGCTTGACTCTACACCCTGAGTTGTGTTATACTTGTCAGCAAATGACTTAACAAAGATAGTACCATTCGCATCAATCTGGAATACGGAGCCAGAGGAGTGGGAGATAAGAAAATAATCAGTTGCTTCACCATCTTCACCAGATCCTAGTACAATAAAGTTATCTCCATCAGAAGACTTTATCACTCTATTCTTATAGTTATTACCAGGCATCATGATAGGTGGCTCATCAAACGAATCACCATCTGCTTGAGGAATATTAGTGTTAGCAAAGACTCGCTGTGCTAATGTTTGTCCTTGGCTAGCTCCTTCACCACCTTGATATCGATGTAGATCAGGCTTACCAAATTGATTCACGACTTCAGGTGGTAGATAGCCATCTTCTCCTGGCTCACCACTACCCGCAGGCATTTGTAGATGTTGCCCCGGCAATCTACCCATAATCATAGGCTGTTGCGCTTCTGCACCATCTATAAAGAAGCCAAATACCCAGTCACCCACAGAAGGAATAACAGGCGATACACCATATGATCCATCTAATACTGAAGCCCATGGCAGGTGGTCAGTAGGAACACTATCAGTATCGCTCTCACTATTTCGAGGAGGATGAATACCAAACGCTCTTACTTTCACTCTACCATTGTTCGTAAGGTCATTGTTTGCTTCAACAACTCCTACAAAATGGAGCATATTACTAAATCCACTCATTAATCTTTATCCTCTAGTTTCAAATAGATCGTATAACTTATTGATATGATTAACAAAATTCCTATTAGATCAGGGCTCATGATAAGCCACCCTTTGTAATCAATACAGATTGCTTATACTCATCACCAGTAAACCTATGGTCAATGTTCATCACAAGATACTTACCACTTCTCTGAGTATCAGTCTCTCTAGTACCCGCTACAGTATTACTAAACTTATATAGGTCAAGGTTAATCACCATGCCAGGGTATAATGCAATACGGCCATTGATCTCTATAGTAAAGGCATTCAGATTCATATGATAGTCCACAGCAGGCTTCGTTGTATAGTTCTCGTAGAAGTGCTGATAAGGCTTATCCAGATCACCTTTATTCTGGCCTATCTGCGGGAAGTCAGTAATCAGTGTCGTAGAAGGTGCCAATGCAGAAGGCATATAGGAATCTATGAACTCTTGAGAGTGTGTTAGCTTTAGGTCCTCTGGTGCCTTGTAATCTTTGTACTCGCTTGTGTAATCATACTGGCGTGAGATACGGGTCCTGTTCAGTATATCAAGTTCGGTAACATTACGCCTATAGGCACCACCCTTCATTTCAGCGAATGAGTCTGCCTTCTTGCCATATCGGACATCGTTTATGCTCTGTTGCGCTTTCAGCTGGCCTGTGCCTGTGTTGTCATCTAACACACGGTAATTAAAAAATAAGCGATTCCTTTCTTCATTAGATATCCCCTCAAAACCGCTGTATTTATCGGTCAGGTACTCGCTCGTACAGAAATAATACTTCTCTCTTGTCTCAAAGAATCTATATAACGAACTCTTATTACTACCACTATATGCTCTTCTAGATAAAAATTGCATTGCGGCATCTGGCCTTAGATTAGGTATGACTAAAGTTTGTTCTCCATCTGTTTCTTCTATCTCTATGGCTTTCTTACTATCAGAATAATACTCATTAAAGATTGTATTGACCATATCACTGATCTTTTGTTTACCAAATGATCTTTTAATCTCCTTTCTATCAGAGGATAGCTTATCTACAGTAGTAAAGTCTAGTGTATATTTCATCATTCTATCGTTGACACTGTTCTCTGGTCCTATGTTATCTACTCCATATATGATAAAGTCATAGGTTTTAGTATCTCCGTAGAAGTCTGACCATGTAATTTGTAATGATTCTTCGCCTCGAATGGGAACATCTTCTAATAGATTGTTGCTTTCATTAACTGTTAGCCTGCCTGAGATATAGGGACTGTCAATACTCTCTTGAAATGTCCAATTTACCACTACCTTTGTGATGTCTATATAGTCCGCCTGATTCTTTTGACTGGCACTCTCGACACCTGCAAATAAAGGTCGTACCTTTACTGATACGAGTTTGTGGAATCCCGCTTGGGCTTGTTTAGTCATGCAATACTCTTTCTAATTGATCAGTAATTGTCGGCAATAAGGCTTTATTTACGAGGACTATCTGGCGGCGGCTCTCGTTGAGTGCGAATTCATAGTCATATACACGGACTGGGTAGTATTCTGCTTTCTCTGTTGTTGAGGAATTAAGGTACGAGGCACGATTTAAAGTAATATTTGGATCGGAATGCGACTGATAGTGTATAATATTTGCACCGATGGTACTATTTTTTGTCCACTCAAGAACTGCATCACCTGTTGTACCTGCTTGAGTAGCATAATGTACTTTAATATATGCATCTAAATCTTTTTCTGTCTTAGGCCATTGTGTATATGGATCAACAATATTGTTTGATGATAGTACCAGCCATGCATAGTCAACTGAGTCGTAGTAATAAAATGCTACATCTTCGGGCTTCTCACCCTCCTCAACTGTATAATTCATATATGCAAGCGCAGAAGCCTTGACTAAAGTATCGAGTTGAGCCTTACGAGTGATATCAAGGACTGTTTTACCCTTAAATTCAGTTGTAGGAAACTTTGAGAAATACATATTATGCTCCACCCTGGGTAAATGTTACGCCTTCAATGCCTGAAACACCAGTAGAAATCTGAGTATCAGTAAATCCTTGGGCTTTTAATTCAGCTATTGTCGCTACTCTCGTTTCAATAGCACCACTTGCTAATGTTTTTGTGATAGTAACCTCATCACTTGAAGGATTAGGACTATCAATAGGTTGAAAACCCGTAGGAGTATTCACTATAGACGCATCATATTCAGGTGTTTCTCCATCAGACTGAAGATTACTTGTTATAGCAGAGTCTAATTTCTCGCTGATTGCTTCTTCTAATAGATCAGATGGTGCATTATCGTCAGCAGTATGAATAAATGCCTCATTTAATGTCATTGTAATACGCATCGCAGAAGATTTACAAACTATTTGAATTGCAATTCCGTTTGGCGTATAATCTACACTAAATTGTGAGGTCATAGAGGACTTAAATCTTAAATAATATGCATAGTCTACACCACATAAAAAAAACATACAAAACGCTGGA
>Ga0102810_1000008_pt1 | contig 51372 bp, 55 predicted proteins | sample ColrivemetaGS573_FD_84506 | JGI IMG/M metagenome (GOLD analysis project Ga0102810, IMG submission 84506) | Estuarine microbial communities from the Columbia River estuary - Ebb tide ETM metaG S.573 | ecosystem: Environmental > Aquatic > Marine > Intertidal zone > Estuary | place: USA: Columbia...
CATTACGCACACGTAGATTGTCCGGGACATGCTGATTATGTGAAGAACATGATCACCGGCGCGGCCCAGATGGATGGCGCTATTCTGGTGGTATCAGCGGCCGATGGCCCGATGCCTCAGACACGTGAGCACATCCTGTTGGCGCGTCAGGTAGGTGTACCTTACATCATGGTATACATGAACAAAGCCGACCAGGTTGATGACGAAGAGTTGTTGGAGTTGGTTGATATGGAAATCCGTGAGTTGTTGAGCTCGTACGATTTCCCTGGTGATGATGTTCCAATCATCACAGGTTCAGCCCTGAAGGCGTTGGAAGGTGATACATCTGACATCGGCGTTCCATCTATTTTGAAGCTGGTTGAGGCGATGGATGACTATTTTCCACAGCCAGTGCGTGACACCGACAAGCCGTTCCTGTTACCGATTGAGGATGTATTCTCAATTTCAGGTCGCGGTACGGTTGTAACCGGTCGTGTAGAACGTGGTGTCGTCAAAGTAGGCGAAGAAATTGAAATCGTTGGTATCAAGGACACGATCAAGACAACCTGTACGGGTGTTGAGATGTTCCGCAAGTTGCTGGACGAAGGTCGTGCCGGTGATAACGTAGGTGTATTGCTGCGTGGTATCAAACGTGAAGATGTAGAGCGTGGTCAGGTTTTGGCGCATAAAGGCACCATTAACCCGCACACCAAGTTTGAAGCTGAGGTGTACATTCTGTCGAAAGACGAGGGTGGACGTCACACGCCGTTTTTCAAGGGCTATCGTCCGCAGTTTTACTTCCGTACGACGGATGTAACGGGTGCGTGTGAGTTGCCTGAAGGTGTAGAAATGGTAATGCCTGGGGACAATGTCCAGATGAAGGTAGAACTGATCGCACCGATTGCGATGGAAGAAGGTCTGCGATTCGCAATTCGCGAAGGTGGCCGCACCGTTGGTGCTGGCGTTGTCGCCAAGATCTTTGAATAAGACTATTAGAGCGAGTTAAAGAAATGGCTGATCAAAGAATCCGTATCCGGTTGAAAGCATTCGATCATCGTTTGATCGATCGCTCGGCCAGTGAAATTGTGGAAACCGCGAAGCGGACAGGCGCACAAGTGCGTGGTCCAATTCCGCTGCCCACCAGAATTGAGCGTTACACCGTACTGACATCCCCGCACGTCAACAAAGATGCGCGTGACCAGTATGAGACACGTACGCACAAGCGTCTGATGGACATTATGGATCCCAATGACAAAACCGTGGATGCGCTAATGAAGCTGGATCTTGCAGCTGGCGTTGATGTACAGATCAAATTGTACTGATCGGTTTGACTAGAACAGGACGATAGGCAGAACAATGACGATTGGATTAATAGGCCGCAAACGCGGCATGACCCGAGTTTTTACCGAGCAGGGAGCTAGTATTCCTGTGACGGTAATCGAGGTCAGCCCAAACCGAATTACACAGGTTAAAACCGTAGAAACTGATGGTTACAACGCTTTGCAGGTAACCCTGGGTAAGAAACGCAACAATCTGTTGACCAAGCCGGAAGCCGGACATTTCAGTAAAGCTGAAGTCGAAGCGGGTGAAGGATTGTGGGAGTTAAGGCTGGAAGGCAACGAGGGAAGCGATCTGGAAACAGGCGCGGAGCTTAAAGTTGACCAGTTTTCTGCCGGACAGATGGTTGACGTTACCGGTACCAGTAAAGGTAAAGGTTTTGCAGGTGGCGTTAAGCGTCATAACTTTTCGATGCAGGATGCCACGCATGGCAACTCGCTATCGCATCGTGCACCCGGTTCAATTGGCCAGTGTCAAACTCCTGGACGAGTGTTCAAGGGTAAGAAAATGGCCGGTCACATGGGTGATGAACGCGTCACGACTCAGAACCTCCAAGTGGTTCAAATCGACACCGAACGTAATCTCTTGTTGATCAAGGGTGCTGTTCCGGGTGCCAATGGCGGCCAGGTTTCTGTTCGTCCAGCCGTGAAGATGCACTGAGGAGAATGAAGATGGAACTCGCAGTTGCAGGCGGAAACGCAATTAAAGTCTCAGAAGCCATTTTTGGTCGGGATTTTTCAGAAGCATTGGTTCACCAGGTTGTCACCGCCTATTTGGCTGGTGGTCGCGCTGGCACCAAAGCTCAAAAAACTCGCTCTGATGTACGTGGTGGTGGACGTAAGCCCTGGCGCCAAAAAGGCACAGGTCGTGCCCGTGCCGGTACTATTCGAAGCCCATTATGGCGTGGCGGCGGTGCAACATTCGCAGCGCGCCCGCAGGATCATAGCCAGAAAGTTAATCGCAAAATGTACCGCGGTGCCTTACAGGCAATCTTGTCCGAGTTAGTTCGGCAGGAACGACTGATCGTGCTGGATACATTTGATGTTAGTTCGCCAAAAACAAGTGAATTATTGGCGCAGCTGGCAACGCATGATTTTGCTAAGGGCCTGATTATCACACCAGAAATTGAAGGCAATTTATTTCTGGCGTCACGTAACATTCCCGGTATTTATGCTTTGGATGTTGCAAGTCTTGATCCCGTCAGCCTGGTGGCTGCAGATAAAGTGATCATGACTGTTGATGCGGTCAAGAAAATTGAGGAGTGGCTGGGATGAGCAATGAGCGCTTGTATAAGGTTTTGCTTGCTCCACGGATGACCGAAAAGTCAACCAGAGTCGGCGAAGGTAGTAACCAGTACGTTTTTAAGGTTACCACCGATTCCAATAAGAAAGAGATCAAAGACGCCGTAGAAAAGCTGTTTGAGGTCAATGTTGAGTCAGTTCGTATTGTTAATGTTAAAGGCAAGAGCAAGACATTTAAGGCCCGTGCCGGCAAGCGTAACGACTGGAAAAAAGCATACGTTCGCGTACAAGAAGGTCAGGTCATCGACTTCTTGGGCGGGGATTCAGTTTAAGGATATTTGGTTATGGCAATTGTTAAGGCAAAACCAACTTCGCCAGGACGCCGTGGAGTTGTGCAGATTAAGCATGATCACCTGCACAAAGGTGCTCCACATGCAGCGTTGCTGGAGAAGAAGTCTCGCACAGGCGGTCGCAATAATGCCGGTCGGATAACGACACGTCATCGTGGCGGTGGTCATAAGAAGCACTATCGTGTTATTGACTTCAAGCGCGACAAAGATGGTATTGAAGGTCGCGTTGAGCGGATTGAACATGATCCGAACAGAACTGCGCATATTGCGTTGGTACTGTACTCAGATGGTGAACGTCGGTACATCATTGCACCGAAGGGTTTGCGTTCGGGCGATCCGGTTAAAAGTGGCCGCGATGCTGCTATCAAACCGGGTAACTGCCTGCCATTGCGCAACATTCCCGTTGGTACAGTTGTGCATTGCGTAGAAATGAAGCCGGGTAAAGGTGCTCAAATCGCCAGAAGCGCTGGTGCAGCCGTTCAGTTGGTTGCGCGTGAAGGGCAGTATGCGACGCTGAGACTTCGTTCTGGTGAGATGCGAAAAATTCCTACTCGTTGCCGCGCAACGATTGGTGAAGTTTCTAATTCCGAGCATAACCTTGAGAAATTGGGTAAAGCCGGTGCCAAACGCTGGCGTGGTGTTCGTCCGACTGTTCGTGGTGTTGCCATGAACCCGGTAGATCATCCGCATGGTGGTGGTGAAGGTAGAACTTCTGGTGGCCGTCATCCGGTATCACCATGGGGTGTTCCAACCAAGGGATACAAGACTCGCAGTAATAAGCGTACGGACAAGTACATCGTCCGTCGGTCTGGAAAATAACGGATAGCGAACATGGCAAGATCGATTAAAAAAGGCCCTTTTATTGACCATCATCTGGCAAAAAAAGTGGCGGATTCAATTGAGACCAACAACAAGCGCCCGATCAAAACGTGGTCACGGCGCTCGATGATTCTTCCTGATATGGTTGGTTTAACCATTGCCGTTCACAACGGACGGCAGCACGTACCGATCCTGATCAATGATCAGATGATTGGACATAAACTCGGTGAATTTGCGCAGACCCGGACCTTTCGAGGTCATTCCGGCGACCGCAAATCCAAGTAGGTAATGGCCATGAATGCAACAGCAAAATTAAGAGGCGCTAGAATTTCAGCGCAAAAGGTACGCCTGGTCGCAGACCAGGTACGTGGTATGCCGGTAGATAAGGCAGAGCAATTGTTGGCTTTCAGCACCAAGAAAGCAGCACATATTATGAAGAAAGTGTTGCTTTCAGCAATTGCAAACGCTGAACACAATGATGGCGCGGATATTGACGAACTGACTATATCCACCGTTATGGTTGATGAAGGCCCGACATTGAAACGTGGCAGGGCTCGTGCCAAAGGCCGCGGCACACGAATTTTGAAACGGACCAGTCACATTACGTTGACTGTGGCCGACAGCGAATAAACCGGGACAAATATTATGGGTCAAAAGGTACATCCAATCGGCATCCGCCTTGGTATATCCAAGGACTGGAATTCAACTTGGTATGCCGAGCGTGGCGACTATGCAGAAATGCTGAATTCTGATCTCGCGGTCAGAGCATATCTGCAGAAAACCCTGAAGCAGGCAGCAGTAAGCCGTATTCAAATTGAACGGCCGGCGAAAACAGCGCGCATCACTATTCACACGGCAAGGCCGGGTATTGTGATTGGCAAGAAAGGTGAAGACATTGAGCGTCTTCGCAAAGAAGTAACCGCTCGTATGGGCGTTCCTACTCATATTTCTGTTGCTGAAATTCGTAAGCCTGAATTAGATGCACAATTAGTTGCAGAAGGTATTGCACAACAGCTAGAACGGCGTATTATGTTCCGCCGCGCAATGAAACGTGCGGTTCAAAATTCTATGCGACTGGGTGCACTGGGTATCAAAGTGAAATTGTCGGGCCGTTTAAACGGTGCCGATATTGCCCGAAGCGAATGGTATCGCGAAGGCCAGGTGCCTTTGCACACTTTACGTGCAGATGTTGATTACGGCGTTGTTGAAGCTGGTACTACTTACGGCATCCTCGGCGTTAAAGTATGGATTTACAAGGGCGAAGTTTTCGACTTGTACGCGGCCAATTCTGAGCAAGCTGGCAGCAAGAAAGGCGCCAACTAGGAGACTGAGTGATGTTGCAGCCAAAACGAACAAAATTCAGAAAGCAAATGAAAGGCCGGAACCGTGGTTTGGCCCAGGTGGGTAACCGCGTTAGCTTTGGTGAATATGGTCTAAAAGCGACGACTCGTGGGTTTATAACCGCACGACAGATCGAAGCCGCTAGACGTGCTATTACCCGTTATGTAAAGCGTGGTGGTAAGTTGTGGATCCGCGTATTTCCGGATAAACCAATTACCAAAAAGCCTGTTGAAGTACGTATGGGTAAGGGTAAAGGCAACGTGGAATATTGGGTGGCCGCTATTCAGCCAGGCCGAGTACTCTACGAAATCCAGGGTGTTTCTGAAGAAGCAGCCCGCGAGGCTTTCAGACTGGCCGCTGCTAAATTGGCGGTCAAAACCACCTTTGTATCCAGGTCGGTGATGTAATGAACGTAAAAGAAATGAAAGGCAAGACTGAAGTTGAATTGCGTGATGAACTGAAAAGTTTATTGCAGGAGCAGTTCAACCTGAGAATGCAGAAGGGAATGGGTCAGATGACCAATGTCAATGAGTTGCGTCGTATTCGCCGTGATATCGCTCGGGTCAAGACCATCATGACTGAAAAATCAAATGAAGGTAATGCGGCATGAGCACTACACAGAAAGTTAAACGTACACAGGTCGGTCGTGTTGTCAGCAATAAGATGGACAAAAGCGTCACCGTTCTGCTTGAACGTCAAATAAAGCACGCACTGTATGGTAAGTACATTAAGCGCTCAACCAAGGTTAGCGCGCATGACGAAGACAACAGTTGTGGTGAAGGCGATAAAGTAATGATCGCTGAGTGCCGTCCGCTCTCTAAATCAAAGAGTTGGCGGGTAATTGAGATTCTGGAGCGGGCACAATAGCCTGCCCATCGGTTAAAACCGGAGAATACTAAAATGATTCAGATGCAATCCATGTTGACAGCCGCAGATAACAGCGGTGCACGCCGGGTGATGTGTATCAAAGTGCTGGGCGGTTCAAAACGTCGTTACGCACGAATTGGCGACATCATTAAGGTGACCGTCAAGGATGCAATTCCGCGCGGTAAAGTCAAAAAAGGCGAGGTCTATGACGCCGTTGTTGTACGCACTAGAAGCGGAGTTCGTCGTGGTGATGGTTCCCTAATCCGGTTTGACGGTAATGCAGCTGTGCTGCTGAGTCCAAAACTGGAGCCTATCGGTACCCGTATTTTCGGACCGGTTACTCGTGAACTGCGTACAGAGCGGTTTATGAAGATTGTCTCGCTTGCACCTGAAGTGCTTTAAGCGGGAGGAGTAATAGATGAAACGCATACATAAAGGTGACGAGGTAGTCGTCACAACAGGTCGCAGCAAAGGAACCAGGGGTCATGTACTTCAGATTCTGGATAGCGAACGTTTGTTGGTTGAAAATGTAAATATGGTTAAGCGTCATACAAAACCTGATCCTGGTCGTAACAAGCCCGGTGGTATTGTTGAGAAAGAAGCACCTATTAACATTTCCAACGTAGCAATGTTCAATCCAGCGACTGGTAAAGCAGACCGTGTCGGTTTTAAGTCACTGGAAGACGGCAAGAAGGTGCGTATTTTTAAATCCACCGGCGAAGCCGTTGATATCTAGAGATCAGTAAAATGGCCAGATTACACACTTACTATAAAGAAACGATCATTTCCCAGTTGATGGAAAAGCTTGAGCTTAAAAACATCATGGAAGTGCCGAAAATAACCAAGATTACGTTGAATATGGGCGTAGGCGAGGCAGTGACTGACAAGAAAGTTATGGCTCATGCTACCAGTGATATGAGTGTCATATCCGGTCAGAAGCCTATTGTCATTCTCGCAAGAAAATCAGTAGCGGCTTTTAAAATCCGTGATGGTTGGCCGGTAGGTTGTAAAGTAACCTTGCGGCGCGAACGTATGTATGAATTTCTGGACCGCCTGGTTAATGTGTCCATACCTCGAATTCGGGATTTCCGTGGCTTAAGCCGCAAGTCCTTCGACGGGCGTGGAAATTACAGTTTCGGTATTACGGAACAAATCATGTTTCCAGAAATTGATTTCGACAAGATTGACACAATTCGTGGTATGGATATAACCATTACCACGAATGCTAGAAACGATGCGGAAGGCTTAGCGTTGTTACAAGCGTATCAATTTCCGTTCAAAGATAAATAGGTAAGGACCTTAGCATGGCAAAAGTATCCATGATCAATCGCGAGAAGCGACGGACAAAACTGGTCGGCAAATATGCCAACAAGCGTACCGAACTCAAAGCGATCATTGCGGACCCTGAAGTTGGGTTTGAAGAAAAGCAGGAAGCGATGTTTTCATTGCAGAAACTTCCACGTGATTCGAGCCCGGTAAGACAGCGTAACCGTTGTCAAATTACGGGTCGGCCACGCGGTTTTTATCGCAAATTTGGACTGTCGCGTAATAAGTTGCGCGAGGCCACCATGCGCGGTGATGTTCCAGGGCTCAGAAAGGCCAGTTGGTAACTGATAACAGGCTGGTCTTAGACCTGGCACTAATTTAAACAAGGTATTTAATCATGAGTATGAGTGATCCGATTGCCGACATGCTGACACGCATCAGGAATGCGCAGGCTACCAATAAAGTGGTAGTAAGCATGCCGAACTCGAAAGCCAAAGTAGGTATAGCCGCCGTTTTAAAAGATGAGGGCTACATTGATGGTTTCCGCGTGGACGAAAATGGTGGCAAACCAAACCTAGAAGTTACTCTCAAGTACTTTGAAGGTCGTGGTGTTATCGATAGTCTGAAACGTGCGAGTCGCCCAAGTCTGCGAATTTATCGCGGCAAAGACGACTTGCCACGTGTACTGGACGGACTTGGTATTGCAATCGTAAGTACTTCGCACGGCTTTATGACTGACGTGGCAGCACGTGCTGCGGGTCATGGCGGCGAAATCATTTGTTACGTCGCTTAAGGAGACTGCAATGTCACGCGTAGCCAAAAATCCAATTAATGTGCCTGCTGGTGTTGCTATCAACATCGATGGCTCACAACTGAGCGTGAAAGGCCCCAAGGGGACTCTCGCATTAGAGTTGCACTCTACTATCACTTTAAGTGAAGAGGGTGGTGAGTACATGGTTAAACCGGTTGATGATAAAAGTTTTGCAATGGCTGGCACTTTCCGCTCGCTCATAGGTAATATGATCACCGGTGTCAGCGAGGGTTTTCAGAAGAGTTTGAAACTGGTCGGTGTTGGTTATCGCGCACAGGTCCAGGGCAAGACATTGAATCTTGCTTTAGGGTTTTCACACCCCATCGAATTTGCTACACCTGAAGGCATTACCATTGAAACGCCATCTCAGACCGAGATTATAGTTAGTGGTTGCGACAAGCAAAAAGTTGGCCAGATCGCAGCAGAAATTCGTTCATATCGGCCGCCTGAGCCTTACAAAGGTAAAGGTGTACGTTATGCCGATGAACGTGTTGTCAGGAAGGAAGCCAAGAAGGCGTAACGCCTGGCTTGCCTAAGAGGAACAAGTAATGGAAAAGAAAACAGCACGTTTGCGCCGGGCGAAAAAGACCCGTTCACACATACGCCGCATGGGTGTGGCTCGTTTGACGGTTCACCGCAGTGGACGCCATATTTACGCGCAGGTAATTTCAGCTGAAGGTGGCAGTGTTATCGCAGCCGCGTCTACTGTACAAAAAGATTTACGTGCCGGCTTGACTAGCACCAGCAATAAAGATGCTGCTAAAGCCGTTGGCAAAGCAGTAGCCGAAAAAGCGGTAGCTGCAGGCGTATCAGACGTGGCTTTCGATCGTTCTGGTTACCGTTATCACGGTAGAGTTGCAGAATTGGCCGACGCCGCACGCGAAAGCGGGCTGAAGTTTTAGTTCGCCCCACTGACCGAATTTGAAGAGTAGGTATAAAGATGTCAAGAATGGACAAAGATAACGGCGACGGGATGCTGGAAAAATTGGTAGCCGTTAACCGGGTTGCCAAAGTTGTTAAGGGTGGACGTGTGTTCGGCTTTACAGCTTTAAGCGTCGTTGGCGATGGAAATGGAAAGGTTGGATTTGGTTACGGGAAAGCGAAAGAAGTTCCTATTGCTATCCAGAAATCCATGGAAAAAGCGCGTCGTGATATGGTCACGATTTCGCTGAAAGACGGAACATTGTGGCATCCGGTAAAAGCCCGGCACAGTGGTTCGCAGATTTATATGCAGCCTGCTTCTGAGGGTACCGGTGTTATTGCCGGTGGTGCAATGCGAGCCGTTCTGGAAACCGTTGGTGTTCATAACGTACTGGCGAAGAGCGTAGGTTCTAACACACCGATCAATTTGGTCAGGGCTACTATCAAGGGTCTCAAGGCTATGCACAATCCGCAATCAATTGCGGCCAAGCGTGGCAAGTCTCTTGATGAAATCCTGGCGAACCATAACTGAGCAGAGACATGGCTAAGAAACAACAGATAAATGTGACGCTGGTCCGGTCACCGATCGGTACTCAGCCCAAACACAGGGAATGCGTACGTGGACTCGGTCTCAAGCGCATGCACCAGACTGTAACACTGGAAGATACACCTTCTGTTCGCGGTATGGTTAATAAGGTTTATTACATGGTACGAGTGGAAGAAGTTTAAGTCTTCTCTGCGAGCCTGTTTAAAAGGAAAGTACAGTCATGAAGTTGAATACAATCAGTCCTGCTGAAGGCAGTAAAAAGAACGCAAAACGTGTTGGCCGTGGTATCGGTTCAACTGACGGTAAAACCGCTGGTCGCGGTCATAAAGGTCAGAAATCACGTTCGGGCGGTTCTACTAAAATCGGTTTCGAAGGTGGACAGATGCCTTTACAGCGTCGTTTGCCTAAACGCGGTTTTGCGTCACTGACAGCGCGCTACAAAGCGGAAGTTCGTCTGTATCACATCGAAGCGATGGATGCTGATGTTATCGATATTGATGTGCTTAAAAAAGCAGGTGTCGTTAAACACGACGCACGTAAAGTTAAAGTTATTAACACTGGTAATATTAGCCGTGCAGTGGTCGTAAAAGGCCTTGCAGTCACCAAGGGTGCGCAAGCGGCAATTGAAGCAGCAGGTGGAAAGGTCGAATAATGTCAAAAACGCCTTCACAAGTGGCTGATACGCTTGGCGGTCTGGGTCGTTTGACCGAGTTACGTCAGCGGTTGCTATTCGTGTTTGCTGCATTGATCGTGTGTCGCATCGGAACCTTCATTCCGGTTCCTGGTGTGAACCCACAAGCATTGTTGCAATTCATGAATTCACAACAAGGAACCATCATTGATGTGTTCAACTTGTTTACCGGTGGCGCATTGCAAAGATTTTCGCTTTTCGCCCTGGGTGTGATGCCGTACATTTCCGCTTCTATCATCATGCAGTTGATGAGTAGCGCTGTACCGCAGTTGCAACAGCTAAAGAAAGAAGGTTCCAGTGGTAGGCAAAAAATAACTCAGTACACACGTATTTTTACGGTGTTACTGGCTGGTTTCCAGGCTGGCAGTGTAGCGTTTGCATTGCAAAGCCAGACTAATATCGTTTTTGCTCCAGGCTACGGGTTCATTTTCACCGCGGTGATAACACTGACGGCCGGCACATTGTTCTTGATGTGGTTGGGTGAGCAGATCACCGAAAGAGGCGTTGGCAACGGTATTTCATTGATCATTTTTGCCGGCATCGTAGCTGGGTTGCCACGCGCAATCGCTGGTACGCTTGAACTGGTTAACACGGGTCAATTAAGTATCCCTGCTACCTTGTTCATTCTGCTTCTCGTGATTGGAGTGGTTTACTTCATCGTGCGGGTAGAGCGTGGCCAGAGACGTATTACTGTTAATTATGCTCAACGTCAGGGTAAGGTTGCGTATCAGAATCAGGCAACACACCTGCCATTAAAGCTGAATATGTCTGGTGTAATTCCAGCCATCTTTGCTTCCAGCCTCGTGATTTTCCCGTCCACGTTGGCGACATGGTTCTCCAGTTCGGAAAACCTGGGTTGGTTGACAGACGTTTCTGCGGCGCTTACTCCCGGAAACTTGCCATATACCCTTTTATACTCGGGATTGATTATATTTTTCTGTTTCTTCTATACGGCGTTGGTTTTCAACTCCAAAGAGACAGCTGACAACCTGAAGAAGTCCGGTGCATTTATTCCCGGTATTCGTCCTGGTCGTCACACAGCCGATTACATTGATAGCGTTCTAACCAGATTAACGATGGTTGGTTCCCTGTACCTGGTTTCAGTTTGTCTGTTGCCAGATATACTCAGGGTTATTTGGGCGGTACCTTTTTACTTTGGTGGTACATCTGTACTTATCGTTGTGGTTGTAATCATGGACTTTATTGCCCAGGTTCAGGCACATTTGATATCGCACAAATACGATAATCTTATGAAAAAAGCCAATCTGAAGTCCTACGGGCGTTCAGGTGTGGTACGTCGATAAAGTATTTTGAGAGCGTGACTTCGGTCATGAAATTTGTTGGCGGGATGCGCCAGACCGGTTAACCGGGACAGCGTCACCGCCTTTGTTATCTAAGGAGAGCTGCGATGAAGGTGCAAGCTTCAGTAAAAAAGATATGCCGGAATTGCAAGATTGTTCGTCGCAGAGGCGTGGTATACGTCATTTGTGAGGATAAGAAACACAAGCAACGGCAGGGTTAAGCCAATTTACTATTAAGTGAATTTGAGCTTTTACCGGTTTAGCAATTTCGATATAATGTACTGTTTACGTTAAGCAGTACCAACAGTAGCAGGAGTACGCAGTATGGCTCGCATAGCGGGAGTCAACATACCAGATCAGAAGCATACATGGGTTGCTTTAACCACCATTTACGGTGTTGGGCGCACACGAGCCTTGAAAATTTGCGAGGCGGCCAATGTGGCGCCTGACAGAAAAATCAGGGATCTTTCCGAACCCGAAGTGGAAGGCATTCGTTCGGAAGTGGCTAAAATCGCCGTAGAAGGTGATTTGCGTCGCGAAGTAGCAATGAATATTAAGCGTCTGATGGATCTCGGTTGTTACCGTGGTCTTCGTCATCGCCGTGGATTACCGGTGCATGGACAGCGTACAAAAACGAATGCCCGTACCCGTAAGGGTCCTCGGCGTCCGATCAAGCGTTAAGCGGTTGCAGGTGAATTACTAATGGCAAAGCCAAACACAAAAGCTAAGAAGAAGGTTAAAAAGGTCGTGGTCGATGGTATCGCCCATGTACATGCTTCTTTTAACAATACGATTATTACGCTAAGCGACAGACAAGGTAATGTTCTTTCCTGGGCTACGTCCGGCGGTGCCGGTTTCCGTGGTTCTCGGAAAAGTACACCGTTTGCCGCCCAGGTAGCTGCTGAAGCAGCAGGCCGAACAGCACTTGAGTTTGGTCTTAAGAACCTCGAAGTTCGCGTAAAAGGACCTGGTCCTGGTCGTGAGTCATCGGTTCGGGCACTCAACGCGCTGGGCTATAAAATCACCAACATCGTTGATATAACGCCGATTCCACATAATGGCTGTCGTCCGCCTAAGAAACGTCGCGTTTAGGAGTTTTAGAAATGGCTAGATATATTGGACCAACTTGTAAACTTGCGCGTCGCGAAGGTGTTGATCTGGGCTTAAAAAGTCCGGCACGCGGCCTTGAGTCGAAGTGCAAACTGAATCAGGTTCCCGGACAACATGGTGCTTCAAGGCGCCAGCGTTTGTCTGACTATGCTTTGCAGTTGCGTGAAAAACAGAAAGTTCGTCGTACCTATGGCGTACTTGAAAAGCAATTCCGCAATTACTACAAGAAGGCAGCTGGCCAAAAAGGCGCTACCGGTGAAAACCTGTTGCTGCTTTTGGAAAGTCGTCTTGATAATGTAGTTTATCGTATGGGTTTTGCAGTGACTCGTGCGCAAGCACGCCAACTGGTTTCCCATAGAGCGATCAGAGTAAATGGTAATCAGGTAAACATACCTTCTTACCAGGTAACACCAGGCGATGTAATCAGCATTGCTGAAAAGGCTAAGAATCAGCTGCGTGTGAAAGAATCAATCACACTTGGTCAGGAAATGGATCTGGTTGCTGTTTGGATGGAAGTCAATAACGAGAAGATGGAAGGCACGTATAAATCATTCCCAGACAGGAACGATTTACCGGCTGACATCAATGAAAGCTTGATTGTTGAGCTTTACTCCAAGTAATGCTTTGTTGTTCCAGCCTCTTATGAGGCTGGAAAGTTACATCCGATTAACTATTGAGTGAGGTACATCCCATGATGGATGTGATTGAAAGCATGTTAAGGCCCAGAGCCGTTGGTGTTGATGAAATCAGCCCTAACCGAGCGCGTATCGCGCTTGAGCCGTTAGAGCGTGGGTTTGGACATACGCTCGGCAACGCTCTGCGCCGTGTACTTTTGTCATCAATTCCAGGCTACGCGATTGTCGAAGTTGAAATTGATGGTGTTTTACATGAGTACACCGCAGTAGAAGGTTTACAGGAAGATATCATTGAGGTTCTTTTGAATCTCAAAGGCGTCGCTTTACGTATGTTCGAGCGTGAAGAAGCCGTATTAACTCTGAGCAAAAAAGGTCAGGGTCCTGTCACTGCCGGTGATATTCAGGTTGATCACAATGTTGAAGTAGTTAACCCAGACCACTTGATTTGCACGCTGTCTAAAAGCGGCAGTATCAATATGCAGTTAAAGGTTCGTCGTGGTGTTGGTTACCAGGCTGCTAACCAGGTGATAGTTAATGAAGAAGAAAGCCGGCCCATCGGCCGATTGATGCTTGATGCTTCATACTGTCCTGTACGTCGGGTTTCTTACAGTGTTGAGACTGCGCGTGTAGAACAGCGTACTGACCTCGATAAGCTCATTCTTGACATCGAGACTAACGGAACAATGGATTGCGAAGCTGCAGTTAAAATGGCGGCAAATATTCTTGCTGATCAGTTGGCTGTGTTTGTTGACTTTAAGGCTCGCACCGAGATCGTGGAAGAAGAAAAATCGCAGGAAATTGACCCTGTGTTACTTCAGCCTATCGATGATCTGGAGTTGACGGTTCGCTCTGCAAACTGTCTCAAAGCGGAAAGTATTTTATACATCGGTGATCTCGTACAGAGAACTGAAGTTGAATTATTGAAAACGCCTAACCTTGGTAAGAAGTCACTGACTGAAATCAAGGATGTGCTCGCTCAGCATGAGTTGTCACTGGGTACCAAACTTGAAAATTGGCCACCGGCCGCGCTGGCAGACTCTTAAAGTCTGCACTGGCACACGGAAATAGGAACGAGATATGCGTCATTTAAAATCGGGACGTAAACTGAACCGAAATAGTAGTCATCGAAAAGCCATGTTTCGTAATATGGCTAATTCACTGATTGAACATGAGATCATTAAAACCACTGTGCCCAAGGCGAAAGAATTACGTCGGGTTGCAGAACCGCTTATCACTTTAGCGAAAAGTGATAGTGTTTCGCACCGTCGTTTGGCTTTTGATCGGCTGCGCAGCAAAGCAGCTGTTGGCAAGTTATTTGAACTGTTGGGCCCTCGTTATGTTGAGCGTCCTGGTGGTTACTTGCGTATTTTAAAATGTGGTTACCGTGCTGGTGATAAAGCCCCTATGGCATATGTCGAACTGATTGGTCGGCCTCGTGCTGATGATCAGGTCGAAACTGAATAGACCATTTTAAAATAAGAAATAAAAAAGCCCGGTTCTCCCGGGCTTTTTTTATGGCTGCACTTTTATAAGGTGCCATGCGTTCTTTAAAGAAGATCATACCTGTTGATAGTGCAATTTTTCTGCTTGAGCATCTAGATCGTCAAAAAATATAGATGGTTGTCAGCACTCCGTACTACTTTGCTAGCTCAAAGTAGTGTGTTTGGCCTTGCAAAAGGAGACTGTTTTTGACTTAGAAGCGCGCCAACACAGATGGCTGAGTGACTTTGTGGCTCTTAAGGGAGCCTACAGGCTTGTGTACGGCCAAGCAGTCCGCTTTAGAGCAGACTGCCTACCTGGTAGACGATGAAAGCACCGGAGTAGCCAATGGTAGTCATATAGAGCCAGGCAAATACGGGCCACTTCCAGGTATTGGTTTCCCGTTTGATCGTTGCGAGAGTTGCTGCGCACTGCAAGCACCATGCGTAAAAAATCAAAAGACCAAGCACCATAGGTAACGTGAAAATTAATCTTCCATCGGGCCATTTTGCTGATTTAAGTTTTTCACTCAGGCGTTGATCTTCCGCTTCTGATCCAACTGCGTATATGGTGCCCATAACAGCAACAACTACTTCCCGTGCGGGAAAACCAGCCACGACAGCTGATGAAACCCGCCAGTCCCAACCCAGAGGTTTGAAAACCGGCTCGATTGTACGACCAATGCGTCCAAGCCAGCTTTGCTCCATTTGTGCAGCAGCCTGGAGGTTTTGAATGTTGGATTGGTCAGCAGCGTGGGTTTCTGTTATTGGCACTACATGTTCGGCGGGGTCCATGCGTGGAAAATAGGCCAAAGTCCAAACCAGAATGGCAACAACAAAAATAACGGAACCGGCCCGTTTTAAAAATATACGGCCACGGTCGAAAAGTTTGATGGCAACGGTCTGAAAGTTGGGAATACGAAATTCTGGAAGTGCGAGCATAAAATTGGGTATCGGACCCTTTAATGCCGATGACTTGAGTAAAAGCGCTGTGCCAAGCCCACCCAAAATGCCGAGAATATACAGTGCAAACAACACCAACCCTTGCAGATTCATCCAACCAACAGGTTCATCCGGTACAAAAGCGGCAATCAGTAGCGCATAAATAGGAAGTCTTGCGGAACAGGTCATGAACGGTGCGGCCAATATGGTTGCGATCCGGTCCCGTCGATCCGGTATGACCCTGGTTGCCATAATCGATGGCACAGCACATGCAAAACTGGATAACATAGGTATCACCGATTGTCCTGAAAGGCCAACCGTGCGCATTACCCTGTCCATTAAAAATGAAGTGCGGGCTAAATATCCCGTATCCTCAAGAACAATAATGAATAAAAATAGAATCAGGATTTGCGGCAAAAATATGACAACACTGCCGACTCCTGCGATCACCCCATCTGCCAGGAAGCTACTAAGGGCCGTTTCGCCCATTTGTGAAACTATCCAGTGGCCTAGCCCTGAGCTAGCACCATCAATGGCGTCCATCATTGGTGTTGCCCAAGTGAAAACCGCTTGGAAAACGAGTAGCAATACAGCAAAAAATAGTAAAGTTGCTGGCCATGGTCTATTTGTCCAACGGACTATCTTGGCACCCATTTTAACGTACAGGGGTGCTTGTTCCTGTACATCGGTAATAACGTTTTTAACCCATTGATAGCGGCGGCGTGCTTCAACTGCTGGTGGGGGTGCTTCGCCAAATAACCTGCGTCGAAGGTCAGCAACTGTTTCATCGCCTAGTTGTTGTTCAAGTTTTCCAGCTAAGTCGGGATGTGTCTGTAACAGAGCCTGGATAACATCAATTCGTTGCCAGTCGTGGCCAAGTTGTTGCTTTAGTTGTTCTGCCGTTTCACTCAATTCCGGCCATGAAGCGGGAATTGCCTGTGTGTCTATTTCTGTAATGCTTTCCAGGCCAGTCTTCAGTTCGTCCAGACCGTGGCCGCTAATGCTGCTTACGGGGTATACAGGGATGCCACCGATCGCTTCCCGGAGTTTGGCGATGTCGATGGTGATGCCGCTGGCAGTAGCAGCATCTATCATGGTCAGGGCAACCATGGTGGGTAACTGGAGTTCCTGTAACTGTTGTAACAGGTAAAGTCCCTGGTATATATGTGTGGCGTCTATGACGACAAGCAGGCCGGAAGGGCGCTCTGTGCCGGGGACACGTCCAAGCGTTACATCAACGGCGATCCGCTCATCGACGGAGTTTCCGTCCAGGCTGTAAATTCCAGGCAGATCGACCAGGTTCAAAGCGCTATTGGAAAGCTGTACCGTACCCAGGTGTTTTTCAACCGTTACGCCGGGAAAATTACCCGTAGTCTGGCGCAAGCCGGTCAATCGATTAAATAAGGTACTTTTACCCGCATTGGGGTTGCCAATGAGTGCGATGGAAGCGCGTGCTTTATGCCTGATACCAATACCGCTGACGGGTATTTTTACTTCGGTACTTTCAGTCACCAGTCGTTATCCGGCTTACCTTGAAATGACGAGCCTGTTCCTTACGCAAGGAAACGGAACTGCCAAAGAAGCCGACTTCAAGCGGATCACCGCCGATGGCGATGTTTTCCATGCTAACCGTAATATCTTCTACCATACCCAACATCATCAAACGGATGACGCCGGGATCCTGTGTGTTGATTTCTTCAAGCCTGGCTTTGTCGCCTGGTGCTAAGTCTGCAAGTGTCATATTTATCCTTAAACCGTAAATGAGAGTAATTCTCATTAACGAATGCTATTGTATAGCATCTTTATGTGCGATATACATAATCCAGATCAATTAAATGCGAATCATTTCAAAAAAAAGCCAGTACCTGCGTCGAAGAGTACCAGTTCGTCAGGTGTATTTGATCAGACCGTATTCTAATTAAACAAGTTCGCGCTGCCAATGACCCGCTTTAATCACGCCACAGCAAGCATTGGCGCGGAAATGGTAAAGCCAGTGATTAACCGTGGGTGAGTCTATAATGGCGATATCGGCTTCAAATCCGGGCAGTAGTGAACCGATTCGATGCTCAGCCCCTATCGCCCGTGCAGCCACCGTAGTCGCAGCCATCATGACTTCCTGTGGCGCCATTTGCTGGTTGATACAGGCGAGTGTCATTGCCAGTGGCAGGTGGTAGCTCGGCGCTGAACCAGGGTTGAAATCTGTTGCAACGGCAACTCGAACACCTGCGTTCAGCATCTCTCTGGCAGGCAAATAGTGCTCGCGAAGATAAAGTGAGGCCAGTGGAAGGCTAACTGCCACTGTGCCGGCTTTTGCCAGTGCCTTGATGCCCTGTTCATCGGCATACTCAAGGTGTTCCGCTGATACAGCACCCAGTTCGGCTGCTAACAATGCGCCTCCGCCGTTGCTCAGCTGATCCGCATGAACTTTCAAGCCCAGCCCTGCTTGTTTTGCAGTATTTAAAATCTGCCGTGCTTCTTTAATGCTAAATGCGCCTTGCTCTACGAATATGTCGCAAAACCGCGCGAGTTGTTGTTTGCCGATGGCAGGGATTAGGGTGTCGCAGAGCAAATTGATGTAGTTTTCACGGTCTTCCCGATGCTCATCGGGCACTACATGCGCACCAAGAAAAGTTGGTACAAGGTCAATCGGTTGCTGTTCGTCAAGTTGGTGATAAACCCTTAACTGCTTCAACTCGGATGATAGTTCAAGACCGTAACCTGACTTACACTCGACCGTGGTGACACCAAGGTCCAACATGCCTTCCAGTGAATGGAGGGCTTTATCAAATAATTGATGTTCTGTGCTTGAGCGGGTTGCCGCTACCGTGCTGCGAATACCCCCGCCACCTGCCGCAATTTCCTGATAGCTGCGGCCTTGCAGGCGCATTTCAAATTCGTCACTACGCCATCCGCCAAAGCACAAGTGGGTATGGCAGTCGATCAAGCCGGGTATCACCAGTTTCTGACCGCAGTCTATGACTTTGTGGGTGCTGAAGCTTTCCGGTAGTTCACTTTCACTACCGACCCATACAATCCTGTTGCCCTCAAATACCAGAGCGGCATCGTTTATTAATCCGGCATCCTGTTGAACTGAGTCAGGAGGGCAGGTGGCAAGCTGGCCAATGTTGCGCAGCAAAGTCACTATTGCAGTGGTCCAAGCTCGTCTTCTACGGCTTTTAATAAAGCACCACTGCGTAACATTTCGGCACAATGGTCGAGGTCATTTCTGACTTCATAGTCCTTGATGGCGTGTGTAACCTCTTTTCTTAGCGCTTTGTGAGAGAGTGACACACCAAGCCCAGGCGAACATGCATTGCGGAAATCCAATGCTTGCGCAGCAGTCAACAACTCGACAGCCATCACGCGCTCAACGTTTCTGAGCACGCTCAGTAGTTTGTATGCGCTTATTGAGCCCATGCTGACGTGGTCCTCTTGTCCCAGGCTGGTTGGGATAGAGTCGACACTGGCGGGATGGCACAGTATTTTGTTTTCCGATACGAGTGCGGCCGCGGTGTATTGCGGAATCATGAACCCGGAATTCACACCTGTATCCTGCATCAGAAGCTTGGGCAATCCGTCATGCCCTTCCAGCAACAAGTAAGTCCGTCTTTCAGAGATGCTGGCCAGTTCGGCCAGTGCAATGGCTGCAAAATCCATTGCCAGTGCAAGTGGTTGGCCATGGAAGTTTCCGCCCGAAAGGATATCACCCTGATCGAAAACCAACGGGTTGTCGGTAACAGAATTGAGTTCGGTTTCAATGCAGCTTCGGGAATAGTCCAGAGCATCTCTGCTGGCACCATGAACCTGCGGTACACAACGAAGACTGTACGGGTCCTGAACTTTGCCGCAATCGCGATGTGAAGCAAGAATTTCACTACCCTCAAGAAGTTTCCTGATATTGGCCGCAACCACTTTCTGTCCGTGGTGTGGTCTGATCGCGTGAATTCTTTCATCAAATGGCACGGCACTGCCCTGGAGGGCTTCCAGACTCATGGCAGCCAACAAATCGGCCGCCCGCTGTAACAGGATAGTGCGCTCAAGCACGAAAGCACCGTAGGCTGTCATCATTTGAGTGCCGTTAATCAGTGCCAGGCCGTCTTTCGCCTGCAAAATAACGGGTTCAATGCCATGCGCCGCTAACATATCTGCCGCAGGCGATCTCTTGGTCAGGTCTTTATCCCACACATCGCCACGCCCGATTAAAGGCAGGCACATGTGGGCCAGAGGCGCTAGATCTCCAGACGCGCCAACGCTTCCGCGGCTAGGTACCCAGGGCAATATATCGTGTTCATCCAGTGCTAAAAGTTGTTTAAAGGTCGCCTCGGACACTCCGGAGTAACCAAGGCTAAGAGAATGTATTTTAAGTTGTAGCATCAAACGGGTAATTTCCGGAGGTATAGGATCACCCACTCCACAGGCATGACTTAATAGAATATTCTGCTGCAAAGTTGCCAATTCATCATTGGAAATGCGTTTATTGGCCAGCACACCGAAGCCCGTGTTGATGCCGTAGTGTGCTTTTCCGTCCAGCAAAGCCTGTTCAACAATTTGACGCGATTGCTTTACCGGGTCGTGCTGCTGCCGAAGTTGCTGCATTCTTGTATTGATATCTGTGTACAGATACTTCAAACGGATTGTTGATTCACCCATGTTCTAGTTACTCACCGTTGATCATGGGGAGGTCGACGCCCCTTTCGTTGGCAATATCGATCGCTTCCTGATAGCCGGCGTCGGCATGCCGCATAACACCGGTGCCGGGATCAGCGGTCAATACGCGTTGCAGACGTCTGTCGGCCATCGCGCTTCCATCAGCGACACACACCATGCCGGCGTGCTGTGAGTAACCGATGCCCACACCACCGCCGTGGTGAAGGGATACCCAGCTTGCGCCGCAGGCCGTGTTAAGCATGGCGTTCAGCAATGGCCAGTCAGAAATTGCATCGGAGCCGTCTTTCATGGCCTCGGTTTCACGATTGGGTGAAGCAACTGAACCAGCATCCAGGTGATCCCGGCCGATAACGATGGGTGCTTTAACTTTTCCTTCGCGTACCAGTTCGTTGAATTTTAGGGCTGCTTTTGCACGCTCCCCATATTCAAGCCAACAAATTCTCGCTGGTAAGCCCTGGAAACTGATCTGCTTCTGCGCTTTTTCAATCCAGCGTCGAAGCGCGACCTTTTCAGGAAAAAGTTCCAGGATGGCTTCATCAGTAACCTTGATATCTTCAGGGTCACCGGACAACGCTGCCCAACGGAAAGGCCCCGCGCCGCGACAGAATAGTGGGCGGATATAAGCGGGAACAAAACCCGGAAAGTCAAATGCTTCAGGCATGTCGCGCAAGTCCGCGACCTGACCTCTGAGGTTGTTTCCATAATCAAAACAGACGGCACCGCGCGACTTCATGTCAAGTATGGCCTGTACATGCAGCACCATCGAATCCAGTACTTTATTGTCGTAGGTCTCCGGGTCTGAGGCTCTTAATTGGGCAGCTTCCTCCAGTGAATATCCAGCCGGGATATAGCCTTCCCTTAAGTCATGAGCAGAAGTTTGGTCCGTAACGATGTCGGGGACAAAGTTACGGCGTACCAACTCGGGCAGAACCTCGGCAATATTGCCCACCAGTCCGACAGATACGGGTTCATCAGTATTGGCAAAAATTTCCAGTGCTTCATCGAGGCTGTCTGTCATGCGGTCGCAGTAACCCGTTTCTACGCGACGCTGAATGCGCCAGGGGTCAACTTCTACGGCCAGGCAATTGCCATCATTCATGGTGCAGGCCAAAGGCTGGGCGCCGCCCATTCCACCCAAGCCGGCAGTAACAGTCAGGCGCCCTTTCAGGCTACCGTCAAAATGCTGTTTTGCGCACTCAGCAAATGTTTCATAAGTGCCCTGCACAATGCCCTGCGAGCCAATATAAATCCATGAGCCAGCGGTCATTTGGCCGTACATCGTCAGGCCTTTTTTCTCCAGTTCGCGGAATACGTCCCAGTTGCCCCAGCGCGGCACAAGGTTAGAGTTTGCAATAAGCACCCGGGGTGCTTCTTCGTGTGTTTTAAAAACGCCAACCGGTTTTCCGCTCTGTATCAATAGCGTTTCATCATTCTCCAGACGCTGAAGCGTTGAAATGATTCTTTCCAGAGACTCCTGGTTGCGCGCAGCTTTACCGGTGCCGCCGTAAACAATCAGTTCTTCGGGTTTCTCAGCGACGTCTGGGTCAAGGTTATTCATCAACATCCGCATTGCTGCTTCCTGATGCCAGCCTTTGCAGCTTATTTGTGTGCCAATTGGCGCCTTTAATGGTGCATTTTTTGCTTTCATTACTGTACAGTCACTACCCTGAAACGAATTGTTTCAATTATAACAGTGAAACAAACTTAGGCTGAGTCGTTTACGGCAAACACATGGAAACAAAATGCTAAACAGGATTACACCGAGAGTATCAAACGTACTTGTTTTTTTAGTTTGCGCTTCGTTGTTGGGGTTTGCACTCTACAACCAATACGTCGACTATTTGGAGCCATGCCCCTTGTGCATTATCCAACGGGTCGTGTTTTTCTGGATAGCGATAGTCGCCTTACTGGCGGCCTTCCACAATCCAGGCCAAACCGGACAGCGGGTATACGCGTGGATGGTTGTGTTCGGGTCAGTACTGGGCACTGCAATAGCGGGGCGTCATATCTGGTTGCAGAATTTGCCCGCAGATGAAGTGCCAGAATGCGGACCTGGTTTGAATTACATGCTGGAAAATTTCCCGTTGACGGAGGTTTTCTCAACAGTATTGCAGGGGTCAGGAAGTTGCGCCGAAGTTAAATGGACCTTCATGGGCATGAGCATGCCAATGTGGACCATGGTTTGGTATATCGGTTTGGGTGTGTTTGCCTTATGGGCGGCCTACCGGACGGTTAAGCGTTGAATCAAAAATAATGAAATTTCAAATGAGAATGAAATAATGAACAAGGAAGCAGGGCATCTGGATATGCCAATGAAAGAAAATGAATGGCAACCATCTTCGTGGCAATCGTGCGAGGCCAAACAGCAGGCCAGTTATCCAGACCAGGAAGCATTGCAGGCGGCACTAAAAGAGCTCTCTGGCTTACCTCCGTTGGTGACATCCTGGGAAATACTGTCACTGAAAGAACAAATTGCACAGGCACAGGCGGGCAAGCGATTTTTCTTGCAGGGCGGCGATTGTGCTGAAAGCTTTGCGGAATGTAATTCGGATGTTATTACCAATCGCTTGAAAGTGCTCCTTCAAATGAGTCTGGTTCTGACCCACGGACTACAGAAGCCGGTTATCAGGGTAGGGCGCTTTGCCGGACAGTACGCCAAGCCGCGTTCATCGGATGTTGAGACGCGCGATGGGGTTACTTTACCCAGTTATCGTGGTGACCTCGTGAACTCGGTCGAGTTTACGCCGGAAGCAAGGCACCCTGACCCGCGCCGCCTAATAAGGGGTCACGCAAGCTCGTCCATGACGATGAACTTTGTGCGTGCGCTGGTTGATGGCGGTTTTGCTGATTTGCATCACCCAGAGTATTGGAATCTGAGCTGGGTCGAACACTCGCCGCTGTCGGCGGAATTTCAGCGCTTGGCAGACAACCTTGGTCGCGCCGTGAATTTCATGGAGACCATTTCAGGGCGTCGTGCCGGCAGCCTCAAACGTGTGGATTTCTACACATCACATGAGGCATTGCATCTGCATTATGAGCAGGCGTTGACCCGCAAAGTGCCACGGCAGCAGGGTTGGTTTGACCTGACCACTCACTTTCCCTGGATTGGCATGCGTACTGCTGATGTTGACAGTGCACACGTTGAGTATTTCAGAGGAATCCGTAACCCGATTGGCATTAAGGTAGGTCCCGGAGTTGATGCGAAGCACCTTCAGCGTTTGCTGGAAATACTCAACCCTGAGTCTGAGGCCGGGCGCATCGTTTTGATTCATAGAATGGGCGCGGCCAAAATCGAAACGAAGCTGCCGCCATTGATCAAGGCGGTCCAGGACGTTGGTTCACCGGTGTTATGGGTTTGTGATCCCATGCATGGCAATACGGAAACTACGGCATCGGGAATCAAGACCCGCCGATTCCGAAAAGTCATGAACGAAACAGAAACTGCGATAGAGATCCATCACCAGCATGGGTCGCACCTGGGCGGTGTACACCTCGAATTGACCGGTGAAGATGTTACCGAGTGTACTGGTGGCGCAAGAAACCTGGGTGAGGATGATTTGAATAGAGCCTACAAATCGATTGTTGATCCACGCCTCAACTATGAACAGGCACTGGAACTTGCCATGTTGATTGTTAGCAAGTTTGAAAAGCTGGATGGTTGATTATTGAACTTCACCGTGCCGCTGGCAGGTTATAACCTGTCAGCGACACGACTCTGTTTTGATAAGAATCAGGCGATGGATAAAAGTTAAGCCGGTTCTCAGAAGGTTTTAAACTTCCTGTTTTTTGGCCGTACGACCGGCTGCCTTACGTTCGTGCTCCTTCAGGAACAGCTTACGAATGCGTATGGAATCGGGCGTGACCTCGACCAATTCATCATCCTGAATGAACTCCAGTGATTGCTCCAGCGTCATTATTTGTGGTGCCTGCAGCAATACGTTGTCATCCTTGATAACCGTTCGGATGTTGGTCAGCTGTTTGGCTTTCAGTGGGTTAACTGTCAGGTCGTTACCCCTGTTGTGTATCCCGATGAGCTGTCCTTCGTAAATATCCACACCACCCTCTATGATCATGCGGCCGCGTTCCTGCAAATTGAACAAGGCATAGGCAACGGCCTTGCCTGTGCCATTGGAAATCAAAACGCCGTTGTTACGAGTAGAAATAGGTGCGGGATTGTAAGGACCATACTTCTCAAAAGTATGGAACAACAGACCCGTGCCGGCTGTTAGGGTACGGAACTCCGATTGAAAACCAATGAGTCCGCGCGCAGGGATAATGTAATCCATGCGAATGCGGCCTTTGCCGTCGGGCTGCATATCCTGCAGCACACCACGTCGTTCGCCCAGTTTTTCCATGACCGCACCCTGGTAATCTGCTACCAGGTCTACAACCAGCATCTCATAGGGTTCCTCGGTTTCGCCGTCTACTGTATGAAGGATGACCTCAGGTCTTGAGATGGCCATCTCATAGCCTTCCCGGCGCATGGTTTCGATCAAAATGGACAGATGCAATTCGCCACGCCCGGATACGCGGAATTTTTCCGCATCCGCGGTTTCTTCAATCCGCAAGGCAACATTATGGCTGGCTTCGCGCAATAAACGTTCGCGCAATTGTCTGCTGGTCAGGTATTTGCCTTCGCGACCGGCAAATGGTGATTTGTTGACGCGGAAGGTCATGCTGATAGTGGGTTCGTCCACTGTCAGGGGCGGTAATGCCTCAACTGTGTCGCGGTCACACAGGGTGTCTGATATGCGCAGGTTTTCTACGCCTGTAACAGCAATGATGTCGCCAGCGTTGGCTTCATTGGTTTCAATGCGTTCAAGTCCCCTGAAACCCAACACCTGCAAAATGCGTGCGTTGTGTTGATCACCATAGCGATCGATAACGGTGATGCGCTGATTGGGTTTGACACTGCCGCGCTGTATACGGCCAATGCCGATAACGCCGACATAGGTGTTGTAGTCGAGCGTGGTAACGCGCATCTGGAATGGGCCATCCTGATTTACGTCAGGCGACTTAACTTCGTCGACAATGGTTTGGAACAGGGGCGTCATGTCGCCCTCACGAACATCGTCTTCAAGACCGGCATAACCCTGCAGAGCTGACGCGTAGACGACTGGAAAGTCGAGTTGCTCTTCGCTCGCACCGAGTTGGTCAAAAAGCTCGAAGGTCTGGTCCAGCACCCAGTGCGGGCGCGCGCCTTCGCGGTCAACCTTGTTGATAACCACGATGGGCCGGAAACCCATTTCAAAGGCTTTTTGCGTAACAAATCGTGTCTGTGGCATTGGGCCGTCGACGGCATCCACCAGAAGCAGTACTGAATCCACCATGCTCAGGATGCGTTCGACTTCGCCTCCGAAGTCGGCATGGCCCGGGGTGTCAACAATATTGATTCGATATTGTTCTTCGCCATTTGTCCAGTTGATAGCCGTGTTTTTTGACAGGATGGTGATGCCGCGTTCTTTTTCAAGATCATTGGAATCCATTACCCGGTCAAGTGTAGCCGCGCGCTCGCCCAGTGTTCCGGACTGCTGCAGCAACTGGTCGACCAGTGTTGTTTTGCCATGATCGACGTGTGCGATGATGGCGATGTTTCTGAGGTTTTTTATCAAGGTGGGTTCCAATTGGCTAAGCGCGCGCAAGTTACACTCTTTACTGACTTTAAGCAATGTTTTAATGAAAAAACAGCAGGATAAATGATTTTATCAACGGGGGGTTCGATCGGTTATTCAGTTTTTCATGCTTTGTCAAAGCGTTATGCGTGCAAGCGTCACCTGTGCGGTTTTATTCGGTTTTGAATCCCAATTCTCTCAGTTGGGCGGCTTCCGTTTCCGGCCTGGCCTCAATGCGGTGGGATTTAAACTCCCTCCGCACCGGATAATTTGCACGCAGGCTATCGATCTTTACGCAATTAGCCATGTTGCCGGGAGATGACGCTGCTCTTAACGCAGTGTCATCCCGTTCAACAGGACAGCTTGATTGAATGGCCTGCTGCAAGACCTGATCAGCCGCCGCATGGGTGGGATAATGCACGATTACATCTTCTAATTGCGGTTTTGGCGGGTCACCAGCGGCCATTGCAAACCGTCTGCAAAAGGCCGCGTAAATCATTTCGGTTCCCGCTTGCTTGCCCTCAATGCTGTAACCGGCAACGTGCGGTGTTGCAACGCATGTCGATTGTAACCAGTCACGGCTGATGTACGGCTCGTCGGGCCAGACATCCAGTGCTGCCCGCAGTCGCCCTGATTGCAGTTGCTCGAGCAGTGTGGAGCCGTCAATTACGCGGCCACGTGAGGAATTAACCACTATTGTTTCAGGCTTCAAGCTATTCAAAAACTTACTGTCAAGCAGCGCTTCAGTGGGATGGTTTCCATCCCGGGTCAAAGGCACATGCAGACTAACGATGCTGTTGGCGGATATGTCTTGCATGGATACCAGGTCTTTTACACCAGACGCTTGCAATGGGGGGTCGCAGGCCATCACAGGAATTTCGAGGGCCTTCAGCAGATGTTCGAGTCGTCTGCCGACATTGCCGCGACCAATGATACCGACACGTTGCTGTTTAAAATCGATATTAGACCTCTTGCAGGCTAACCACATCATCGCCAGAGCCCATTGGGCAGCCGAGCTGGCATTGCAGCCAGGCGCGCTTGCCCATGCGATGTTGTTGGCCTCTAGCCAGGCGGTGTCGAGGTGGTCAACGCCGATGGTCGCGCTACCGACAAATCGAATGCTGGTTCCTTGCAGCAGGCGCCGGTCAACCCGGGTGATCGACCTGACCAGCAAGACGTCTGCTCCCCTGAGGTCTGCGCGGCTTATTTGCCGTCCATCGACCAGTTGGACATCGCCATGCATCCCAAAGGTTTCATTCAGCAAGAGCATGTTTTTATCGGCAATTATTTTCATTCTGGGACTAATGTGTAAAGTCAAAAAAGGCTGGGCGATGATTTCTGTTTAATGTGTTTGCAGCAAGTATATTTCATTCCGAAGGTGACGGAAAAAGCTTTGTTTATCGGTTCATTCCTGTGTGGCGGACAGGCTTGCTTTCGTAGGGGCTGAAGCATATTCTACCTAGCCTTCTCAATTCAGGGGTCCATGCGGTGCAAGTTTCTGACCAAAAAATCATGTTTGTCTTCCCCGGGCAGGGTTCGCAGTATGCAGGAATGGGTGCGGATATCTGTCGCGAACACGCCGTTGCCAGGAAAATCTATGAGCAGGCGGGCGAAGTGCTTGGTTATGATCTTGCTGAAATTTCTTTTAGCGACCCGCGGGATCAACTCAATCAGACCCGCTTTACCCAACCCGCCTTATTGACGCACTCCATAGCGTGTCTTGAGGTTTTCAGGGAACTGACCGAAGACCGTTTGCAGCCAGTCATTGCGGCAGGGCATAGCCTTGGTGAATATTCAGCTCTTGTCGCGGCCAAAATTCTCACATTTGAAAGCGCTCTTAAACTCGTACAAAAACGCGGCGAATTGATGGGTACCCATGGTGAGGGCGAAATGACCGCCTTTCCGCTGGCTGTTGATGTCATCAAGCCCATCGCGGAACGTTACCACTGCGCCATTGCGGGCTGTAATTTGCCTGAGCAGACGGTTATCGGCGGACGTGGCGAAGACCTCGCCTTGGTGGAGCAGGAAGTTCAGGCTAATTTTCCGCGTAAACGTCCATTTCGCTTAAAAACCGAAGGGGCTTTTCATACGTATTACATGATCACCGCAGCCCAACACTACCGGTCTGAATTGGAAACGGCAGAATTTGGCTCATCTGACGTACGGGTGTTATCGAACTTTACCGGCGGTTATCACGAGAACGATCCGGCAGACATCCGCGCGCGCCTTTTCTTTCAATTATTCAACCCGGTTATGTGGCACTCCAACTTGCAGACAGCGTTTGCTGATGAGGTTGACTTGATCATTGAGTTCGGCGGCGGTATTGGTACGGCTAGCGAACCGGAAGGAAAACGACCGAACCTGGAAGGTATGATCAAAAAAACATTGCGTGGCATCGAGCGCGATGTGAGTTACCTGGCAGCCATTCACTACCCATCCATCAGTGATGCGGTTACTTCTGTCAACGATGAGCAGTAGCCGTTTAAAAGGGCGGTTCAGCTTTCAGTTCAAGGAGCTTAAGCGGGTGAGATTAAAAGTTTTATGATTGTACGAATTGTCAAAATGGAATTTAAAGAAGCGCGGGTGGCCGATTTTCTCAAGGTATTTGCCGGCAGCAGGGACGTCATACGTTCGTTTGCAGGCTGCACGCATCTGCAGTTGTTGCAGGGAGAAGCGGATTCCTGTGTGTTTTTCACTTACTCGCACTGGGACAGTGAAGAAGATTTAAACCGCTACCGCGACTCTGATTATTTTCAGACAGTATGGGGCGAAACGAAAAAGCTGTTCCGTGCTGCGCCGCAGGCCTGGAGCCTGGTTGACAAGACAGACGTTGATGCCTCCACGGCATCAGCAGGTGAGCCTGCCTAGCTTCGATCCCGGCGCAGGGGTTGGCCGGTTCTTTTTTCAGGTACATATTTCAATCAAAACAGAATCGCCAGCCTGTTATTCACGCTGACCACTATATACTCTGGTCCAATTGCGTTACGGGCGTTGTCAGGGTAACAATATGCGGGTCTGGTGCAGCAAGACCATTGATAAGCGCTGGCGGAAGGGATACGGCGGCTTTGAGTCGGCGGGAATGGATTATAATTCAGGGCTGAAGCTTTGATTTAACAAAAATATTGAAGATTGTATGGTGAAGGCATTGCGATATTCGCAATGAAAAGACACGGGTCGGCTTTGCGCGGCCCTTTGCGTGCTAATCAAGGGTGGCTAATGCGATGACGAAGTTCCCAAAATCGACACTTGAAGACTGGCAGGCCCTAGCCATCAAGGAACGAAAGGGCAGTCCAGTCGAAGACCTGACCTGGAATACGCCCGAAGGTATCGCCGTCAAACCCCTTTACACCGAGAAAGACTTAGAAGGTCTTGAGCACCTGGGATCATTACCGGGGGCAGCGCCCTTTGTTCGTGGCCCCAAAGCCACCATGTATGCAGGCCGTCCATGGACCGTGCGGCAATACGCGGGATTTTCTACCGCGGAAGAATCAAACGCCTTTTACCGCAAAAACCTGCAAGCCGGCCAGACTGGTCTTTCGGTCGCTTTCGACCTGGCAACCCACCGCGGATACGACTCCGATCACCCGCGGGTTGTCGGTGATGTCGGCAAGGCAGGCGTGGCCATCGACAGTGTCGAGGACATGAAAATTCTATTCGATGGCATCCCGTTGGAGAAGATGTCGGTATCGATGACAATGAACGGCGCGGTCCTCCCCGTGATGGCCATGTACATCGTAGCTGCTGAAGAGCAGGGTGTGCCGGTGGAGAAGCTCGCGGGAACACTTCAAAATGACATTCTGAAAGAGTTCATGGTTCGCAACACGTATATCTACCCGCCGACACCATCCATGCGAATCGTGTCCGACATTATTGCCTACACATCCGCCAACATGCCGCGTTTCAACTCTATCTCAATCTCCGGTTATCACATGCAGGAAGCCGGGGCGACCTGCGCCCAGGAACTGGCGTATACGATTGCTGACGGGATAGAGTACGTTAATGCCGCTATCGAGAGCGGTCTTGATGTGGACGCTTTTGCACCGAGGTTGTCATTCTTCTTTGCCATTGGCATGAACTTTTTCATGGAGGTGGCCAAGTTAAGGGCGGCGCGGTTGCTCTGGTCTACGCTCATGGCGGAAAAATTTGCCCCGAAAGACCCCCGTTCACTGATGTTGCGTACACACTGCCAAACCTCAGGAGTCAGTCTGACCGCCAAGGACCCCTACAACAACATCATGCGCACCACGATTGAGGCCATGGCAGCCACCCTGGGCGGAACCCAGTCGCTGCACACCAACTCATTCGATGAGGCGCTGGCGTTACCCACTGAGTTTTCGGCCCGCATCGCCCGCAATACGCAGCTCGTGATACGGGAGGAGACCGGTATCACCAAGGTTGTAGACCCGCTGGCGGGTTCTTATTATGTGGAAAGCCTGACCCACGAACTGTTTGAAGAAGCACGCAAGTTGATTGCTGAAGTCGAGGAGATGGGGGGCATGACCAGGGCTGTCGAGTCCGGTATGCCAAAAATGCGAATTGAAGAGGCTGCGGCGCGTCACCAGGCGCGAATCGACCGGGGTGAAGATATTGTCGTTGGAGTTAACAGGTATCAACAGACAGAAGAGACGCCTGTCGACATTCTCAATATCGATAATACGGCTGTTAGGGAGGCACAAATTAAACGCCTCACCAATGTACGCGAGAGCCGTGATGAGGCAGCGTTTGAGCAGGCGCTCACAGCATTGACCGGTGCCGCGCATGACGAGAATGGTAATCTGTTGGCGCTGGCTGTCGATGCCGCCAGGGCACGCGCCACCGTGGGAGAGATTTCTGATGCACTTGAAAAAATTTACGGCAGGCACCGGGCCATGACTCATTCCATCTCGGGAGTTTTCGGATCGGCTTACCAGGGGGACGGAGATTTTACATCTATCCAGAACGAGGTGGAGGCGTTTGCCCGTACAGAGGGTCGCCGGCCGCGCATGCTGGTTTGCAAGCTTGGTCAGGACGGTCATGACCGCGGCGCCAAGGTCATTGCCACGGCTTTCGCCGACATCGGTTTTGATGTGGATATCGGGCCTTTGTTTCAGACGCCGGACGAGGCTGTGCGCGAGGCGATAGAAAACGATGTGCATATTATCGGTATCTCATCGCAGGCAGCGGGACACCGGACACTGGTTCCCCAGGTCATTGAAAGTCTGAAACGGGAAGGTGCTGAAGATATCATCGTGATTTGTGGCGGTGTGATTCCACCCCAGGATTTGGATGAATTGCTGGAGGTTGGTGTGGCGGCGATATTCGGGCCCGGGACCAACATTCTGCTCGCAGCACATGAGGTTTTGAAAATTGTGCAGGAGCGCAAGCAGCAAAAATAACGTGTTCGTATATAAAAAGCATTGAGGCTGAGCTGAAAGTTCAGCGGCAAAACAGGAATATATGTATGCAGGATATTGTTGATCAATTAGAAGAAAAACGAAGAGCGGCCATTCTCGGTGGCGGCCAAAAGCGCATTGATGTGCAGCATAGCCGCGGAAAGCTGACCGCTCGTGAACGTATTGAACTACTGCTGGATGAGGGTAGTTTCGAGGAATGGGATGCATTTGTTGAGCATCGCTGCACCGATTTTGGTATGTCGGAGAAGAAAATCCCAGGCGATGGTGTGGTCACCGGCTACGGAACGGTCAATGGCCGTGTTGTATTTGTTTTCAGCCAGGATTTCACCGTGTTTGGCGGTTCACTTTCCGAGGCGCACGCCGAGAAAATCTGCAAGGTCATGAAGCAGGCCATGAAGGTGGGCGCCCCCATCATAGGATTGAATGATTCCGGCGGCGCGCGAATACAGGAAGGCGTGGCATCGCTGGGAGGCTATGCTGATGTGTTTCAGCTCAATGTGCTGGCTTCCGGCGTCGTACCACAAATCTCCGTCATTATGGGTCCATGCGCCGGTGGCGCGGTTTATTCCCCGGCAATGACCGATTTCATTTTTATGGTCAAAGATTCCTCTTATATGTTTGTCACCGGTCCCGATGTGGTTAAAACCGTGACTCACGAAGAGGTCACTTCCGAGGAACTGGGCGGCGCTATGACACATTCCACCGTTTCGGGGGTCTGTGACCGTGCTTATGAAAACGATGTGGAAACCTTGTTAATGGTTCGCCGGTTTATCAACTATATCCCGGCCAATAACCGCGAACACGCGCCTCACCGGCCAACCCCTGATCGCGCCAACCGCATGGAAATGTCGCTCGATACACTGATCCCCGACAATCCGAACATGCCTTACGATATGAAAGAGTTGATTTACAAGGTGGCGGATGACAATGAGTTCTGGGAGTTGCAACCCGAGCATGCCAAAAACATCATTATTGGTTTCGCCAGAATGGACGGCTATTCGGTAGGGATTGTCGCCAATCAACCGATGGTTCTGGCAGGGTGTCTGGATATCAAATCTTCCATTAAAGCGGGCCGTTTCGTGCGTTTTTGCGATGCATTCAATATTCCCATCCTGACTTTCGTCGATGTTCCGGGGTTCATGCCGGGCACGGCTCAGGAATATGGCGGCATTATCAAGCATGGCGCCAAATTACTGTTTGCTTATGCTGAAGCCACCGTTCCCAAGGTAACTGTCATCACGCGTAAAGCCTATGGCGGCGCCTATGACGTTATGAGTTCCAAACATCTTCGTGGTGACGTCAACTTCGCGTGGCCAAGCGCTGAAATTGCAGTGATGGGTCCAAAGGGCGCAGTGGAAATCATCTTCCGAAGCGATATAGGGGATGAGCAAAAGATTGCGGAGCGAACAGAGGAATATCGGCTCAAATTCGCCAATCCATTCATTGCGGGAAGCAGGGGCTATATCGATGATGTCATCGCCCCTCATGCTACCCGCATGCGTGTCTGTCGCTCACTTGCGATGCTACGGGATAAACAACTTGATAACCCGTGGCGCAAGCATGACAACATTCCACTTTAGTCAAAAGCACAGCGGAGAGCTTGTTCATGTTTGACAAAATTCTGATTGCAAATCGTGGTGAAATCGCCTGCAGGGTTATCCGGTCAGCAAAAAAAATGGGCATCAAGACGGTTGCGGTATATTCCGATGCCGACCACGATGCCCTGCATGTCCAGATGGCGGACGAAGCGGTCCATATCGGGCCCCCACCCTCTACGCAAAGTTACTTATTGATGGACAGAATTCTCCAAGCCTGTCTGGATACCGGCGCCCAGGCCGTGCATCCGGGCTACGGGTTCCTGTCGGAGAATTCTGAGTTTTGTGACTCACTGGCAGCGGCAGGGATCGCCTTTATCGGTCCTGAAACACGTGCCATTCAGGCGATGGGTGACAAGATAACCTCCAAACAGCTGGCCGCTGAAGCCGGCGTCAACACGATCCCCGGCTTTTCCGACGTATTGCGCAACGGTGACCATGCAGTGGAAATAGCCAATAAGCTTGGTTATCCGGTGATGCTCAAGGCGACTGCCGGAGGCGGCGGTAAAGGTATGCGTGTCGCCCGCGATGATGCGGAATGCCGTGATGGTTTCGTGAGGGCTTCCAATGAAGCTCGCTCAAGCTTCGGTGATGACCGTATGTTCGCCGAAAAATTTATCGAGGAACCGCGTCACATTGAAATTCAGATCATAGCCGACAGTCATGGCAACGTGGTCTACCTGAATGAGCGTGAGTGTTCCCTCCAGCGTCGTCACCAGAAGGTCATCGAAGAAGCACCTTCACCATTTCTGGACGAAGCAACCCGTCGGCAAATGGGTGAGCAAGCCGTGGCCCTGGCAAAGGCCGTGGACTACCAGTCGGCCGGAACCGTCGAGTTTATTGTTGACGCGCAAAGAAATTTCTATTTTCTGGAGATGAATACACGTTTACAAGTAGAGCATCCGGTCACCGAGTTGATCACCGGTCTGGACCTGGTTGAATTGATGATTCAGGTGGCTGACGGCCAACCCTTACCGATAGGGCAGTCCGATGTTCGTATCAATGGCTGGGCTATTGAGTCACGCGTGTATGCCGAAGACCCGTTCCGCAACTTCCTTCCCTCCATTGGCCGGTTGGTGTACTACCGCCCTCCTGAAGAAAGCGATCAGGTTCGTGTGGATACCGGCGTTTTTGAAGGCGGTGAAGTTTCAATGTATTACGACCCGATGATCGCGAAACTGATTACGCACGGAGCCGATCGCACCGAAGCCATCACGCGGATGTGTTCAGCGCTGGACCGGTTTTTAATCAAGGGTGTGTCCAATAATCTCAGTTTTTTATCGGCACTGATGGTTCACCCGCGTTTTGTGAAAGGCGACATGAGCACCAATATGATCGGTGAAGAATACCCGGACGGGTTTCATCCGTCAGACCTGCCGCATCAGACCCCGTCAATTTTTATCGCCGTTGCAACGTCCATGATGCGCAGCTACCGCGACCGGGCAGCTCAGATCGACGGCCAGCTTGATGGCCATGAGCGGCGTGTACCCAATGAATGGGTCGTGATCATGAACAACGAAAATTATCCCGTTTCCGTGGTTTCAACTCAGGGCGGTCATGATGTTGAGTATGCTGGTAAAACGTACGCTGTTCGCAGTGACTGGGAGTTCGGACAGCACATTTTCAACGGAACCATTAACGGCGAGGAAGTTTTCGTCAAGGTGGAGCGTGAAAACCAGGTCTATCGATTGTTTCATGGCGGTTCGCAGGTTGATGTAACAGTGGTGACGCCACGCGTGGCCGAGCTTTTAAAATACATGCCGGTTAAATCGCCACCGGATTTGACGAAGTTTCTGCTTTCACCGATGCCCGGATTGCTGGTGTCGCTGGCGGTAAAAGAGGGTGACAGGATCAATGCAGGCGAGGAACTGGCGGTATTGGAAGCCATGAAAATGGAGAATACGCTGCTGGCAGAACGGGATGGTGTTGTTGCGAAAATTCATTTCAAACCGGGCGTCAACCTTGCGGTAGACGACATTATCATGGAGTTGGAGTAGCGATCGCAGTGTCGCAATCGGGTAAACAGGAATTGACGCCGGAAATTACCGCGTTGGCGGATGGCGTGCTGGCCGGGAATCGACGCGCGCTGGCTCAGGCGATCACGCTGATTGAGTCCACGCGAAGCGATCACCGCCAAGCTGCCAATGAACTGTTGCGGCGTTTGCTCCCACATGCCGGCAATTCCATCCGTCTGGGAATCTCTGGTGTGCCGGGGGTTGGCAAGTCGACGTTTGTCGAGGCGCTGGGTAATCATGTCATCGAAAAGGGGCACAAGGTTGCTGTTCTAACGGTCGATCCTTCTTCCGCGATCAGCGGGGGCTCAATACTGGGTGACAAGACCCGTATGGAGTTGCTGTCCCGACGTCCCGAGGCTTACATCCGTCCTTCGCCGTCTGGTAATACCCTTGGTGGGGTCAGCCGCCGAAGCCGTGAGGCGCTCATACTTTGCGAGGCCGCCGGCTTTGATGTCATATTCGTCGAAACTGTTGGCGTCGGGCAGTCCGAAACCAAGGTCGCGGATATGACCGATATGTTCGTATTGTTGCAACTACCCGGCGGCGGTGATGAGTTGCAGGGTATCAAGCGTGGCATCATGGAGTTGGCCGATCTGGTTCTCATCAACAAGGCCGATGATGAACTGCAGGCACTTGCTGGTCGGTCTGCGGCAGAGTACCGAAGTGCATTGCGCTTGCTGCATCCGCGTTCGACTAACTGGAAAGTTGAGGTCCGCACCTGTTCCGCTCGCGATGGTGTGGGGATTGCCGAGGCGTGGGATGTTGTTCTGCAGCACCATGAGATCCTGGGAGAAGACGGACAGTTGGCCACCAGGCGGGCGGCCCAAGCGCTTGACTGGATGTGGTCTGAAGTTCATGACAGCCTCATGTCGGCTTTACAAAACGATCCCGAAGTACATAAAAAAATACCGGAGCTTGAGAGTGCCGTCAGAGAGGGCCGCACCCCCGCCACCATTGCTGCCGGTCAGTTGCTGGATATCTTTTTGAAACAGCAAAAAACTTGAAAATGAAAAACCGGACCCGGAGGTAAATATGAGTGACCGCCCCTTCAAAGTGCTTGGTATTCAACAGATCGCAGTCGGCGGACTGGACAAAAACCGCTTGCGCAATTTATGGGTAGATACACTTGGCTTGAATCTCACTGGTAGTTACCAGAGCGAGAAGGAAAACGTCGACGAAGATATCGCGGTCGCCGGTCACGGGCCCTTCAAAGTAGAGGTTGATCTGATGCAGCCACTGGATCCGGAAAAAAAACCGGGTGTTCATAACCCTCCTCTGAATCATGTGGGTCTCTGGGTCGATGATCTGCCGGCAGCTGTCGATTGGTTAGCAGCTCAGGGTGTGCGCTTTGCGCCCGGTGGTATCCGCAAGGGCGCCAGCGGGTTTGATATTTGTTTTATCCATCCAAAAGGCAGCGATTCATCGCCCATTGGAGGGGAGGGCGTATTGATAGAATTGGTTCAGGCGCCGACCGAGGTTTGCGAGGCATTTGAACGAATGGCCTGACGGGCAGATTTACCAAGGTGCAGGTAACCGCGTTTAAGCGTTTTCCCAGCGGAATCAGCGTCCCGGCACCGACAACGACTTCATTTTCTACTACCGCAGCACGGCCTTATGTCCGGTCGTGGCGTCAGCTCCAAGCAGCAACGACTAGCCATCCGGGTTAAACGTGCCTGTATGGGTGGTATGTAACATGGAGCCATCCTGCCCCGGTTCGCATTTCTAATGCGAATTCAATGGAAGCCGCCCCCTAATCACTGTTATGGGTCATGCCGAACTGCTCGCTTCAATTTTCACATCGCCGATGATTGTGTAATGCCGGTGCTGGTTTACACAATTAGCAATTTACGACTGTATGCCCGTTAGCTCCAAATAGTCATGTCTATTCGTTATGGTTTCGCCTGTGAATGGGAAACACGCCTCAGCTGCCACGCATTTTATGCGGTCAGGGGTGAGTCGCTTGATTAGGTCTGTAAATGTTATTTTGGAGAGTTCTGAAGTACAAATTTGAGGTACAATTGCGACAGTGAATCGAGGTGCTGTTAGCGCGTCTTAATGAGTGCTCAAAAGGTACCGAAAAATTACCATTAAGGAGCGTTCCATGAAACAACCAGTAAGAGTGGCAATCACCGGTGCGGCCGGTCAAATCGGTTATCAATTGTGTTTCAGAATTGCGGCGGGCGACATGCTGGGTAAAGACCAGCCAGTCATATTGCAGTTGCTTGAAATCACCCCGGCATTGGGAGCCCTGGAAGGGGTTGTCATGGAATTGAAAGACTCCGCTTTTCCATTATTGGATAGCGTGGTATTCACCGATGATGCAAACGTCGCATTCAAAGACACAGACTACGCAGTGCTGGTCGGTGCCAGGCCTCGCGGCCCGGGCATGGAACGCGCCGATCTGCTCACGGCCAACGGCAAGATATTCGGACCTCAAGGAGCGGCCATGAACGCGCACTCCAGCCGTGATATCAAGGTGCTTGTGGTGGGCAATCCCGCCAATACCAACGCGTTGATTGCCCAGTGCAGTGCGCCAGACCTGAACCCGCGTAATTTCACCGCGATGACCCGCCTGGACCACAATCGCGCCATGGCGCAACTGGCTGAGAAAACCGGTATTCACCATAGCCTGATTAACAAAATGGTCATTTGGGGTAACCACTCTTCCACACAATACCCGGATATCAGCTATGCCGAAGCCAGTGGCAAGCAGCTTAAGGGGCAGGTGGACCAGGACTGGTATCGTGAAGACTTCATTCCGACGGTTCAGCAACGGGGTGCCGCGATTATTAAAGCGCGAGGTGCTTCCAGTGCCGCATCCGCTGCCTCATCCGCTATCGATCATATGCGCAGCTGGGCTCTGGGCACCGCTGAGGGTGATTGGGTATCAATGGCAGTGCCATCAGACGGCAGCTATGGAATTGCGCCGGGTGTCATCTACTCGTTCCCTTGTGTTTGCCGTGATGGCGATTATCAGATCGTACAGGGTCTCGAAATTGATGAATTCAGTCGCGCACGAATTGACGCGTCTGATGCCGAATTGCGCGAAGAAAGAAAAGCAGTCGAAAGCCTGTTGGCCTGATACGCGCAACGCCTTAAAACGGGGTTCCGTGCCATCGTGCAAAATTGTCGATTGCCGGTACCCTGATTGAAGGCGTGGGTGATAACAGAAACGTAAAAAAACCGGACTACCTTGGTGGTCCGGTTTTTTTTAAGCTGAAATTTGCATGATAGCCATGCGCGATTGACTAGCGCTTCATGAAGTTGAAGAACTCTGCATTCGACTTGGTGGCTTTCAGTTTGTCCAGCATGAATTCAATGGCCTGGATTTCATCCATCGGGTGCAAAAGCTTGCGTAGAATCCAGATTTTTTGCAATTGCCCCTGGTCAATCATCAGTTCCTCACGACGGGTGCCGGACTTGTTAATATCAATTGCCGGGTAAACACGTTTTTCCGCGATTCTACGGGCCAGGTGAACTTCCATGTTGCCGGTGCCTTTGAACTCTTCATAGATGACTTCATCCATTTTTGAGCCGGTATCCACCAGCGCGGTCGCAATAATGGTCAGTGAACCACCTTCCGTCACGTTTCTGGCCGCACCAAAAAACCGCTTCGGCCGTTGCAATGCATTGGCATCGACACCACCGGTTAGAACCTTGCCAGAAGACGGCGCGACGGTGTTATAAGCGCGGGCCAGACGTGTAATGGAATCAAGCAAAATAACGACATCGTGTTTATGCTCAACCAGACGCTTAGCCCTTTCAATCACCATTTCCGCAACCTGTACATGGCGGGATGCTGGTTCGTCAAAAGTACTGGAAACCACTTCTGCATCTACAGAGCGTTTCATTTCGGTGACTTCTTCCGGGCGCTCATCAACCAACAAAATGATCATTTTGCAGTCTTTATGATTGGCGCGAATACTGCTCGCTATGTTCTGCAGCATGATGGTTTTACCGGCTTTTGGCGGCGATACTACCAGCCCCCTTTGACCAAAACCGATCGGGGAGACCAGGTCGATGATGCGTGAGGTTATGTCTTCAGTACTGCCCGTGCCCCGTTCCAGTGAAGCTTGTCTTGTTGGAAACTCGGCGGTCAAGTTTTCAAAAAGAATTTTGCTCTTGGCGGCATCGGGTGACTCGTAGTTGATTTCCTCAACCTTCAACAAAGCAAAGTAACGTTCACTTTCTTTTGGCGGGCGAATTTTGCCAGCTAAAAGGTCGCCGGTTCTTAGGCTGAATCGACGAATTTGACTTGGTGATACATAAATATCGTCAGGACCCGCCAGATAGGAACAGTCAGCGGAGCGGAGAAAACCGAAACCATCCTGCAGGATTTCCAACACGCCTTCACCATAAATGCTTTCGCCGGTTTTTGCGTGTGCTTTCAGGATGGAGAAAATGACATCCTGTTTACGGGAGCGGGCAACGCCCTCAAGTCCCATTTCATTGGCTATGTTCTGCAGTTCCGCAATGGGTTTTTGCTTTAGTTCTGATAGATTCATGTTGTGTGCTTTTTTGTTGACGGGCGTGATGCCCTCGGATGAGTTAGGTTTTTGAGCCTATTAATAAGATTAGTTTTTTAGTCAGGATTGCGCGGTTTTCCAAAGGATTGAACGCGATTTATTTCATCTGGATTCCGGACAACGGGTAGCGTTGTTGGAAGTTAATGAGATCGGTGTTCAGACCGGGTTGGATACCCGCTTTAGATTAAGCAAAATTACCATGTTCGTGGTTCCGCGTCCAGTAAATTTGTCAAAATGGAACAGCCCGGCCACCATTTGCAGTGACCGGGTTGGGGCTCAGATGTTTTCTTCAACAAATGAAGTTAGCGCGCCTTTTGTTACGGCGCCCACTTTAGTTGCCTGCACCTGGCCGTCCTTGAAAATCATCATGGTTGGGATACCACGAATGTTGAAGTTCACGGGAGTTTGACGATTTGAATCGATATCCATTTTGACAACGGTCAGTTTGCCTTCAAACTCGTTTGCCAACTCGTCTATCAACGGGGCAATCATCTTGCAGGGGCCACACCATTCTGCCCAATAATCGATGAGTACCGGACCCTCTGCTTTTAAAACTTTTTCTTCAAAGTCACTATCGGTGACGTGAATAATTTTTTCGCTCACTGTCTATCTCCAATGTTTTGCGATATATCCGGACTGGTTTAAGGTTGTCAGCGCGGTTAATATGCCATAGTCGGTTTGCTGATGTCTGAACGCACGAAACAGGGGCGGTGCAGAAAACCGGATTCAAGGACTATCAATATAATTGCCTGAGTGACAATTTCAAGGTCGTTGTGATGAATTTCAAGTCCAGCCACATACATAAACGAACCTGTCTGGAAGTATGACCCAATAATGACCGAAAATAAATCAACTAATCCTCTTACCGATGTTCAGTTTTCAAGTCTTAACCTGGACCCAAAAATCATTTCAGGTCTCGATAGGGCAAAGTTTACTCATTGCACACCTATTCAGGCTCTGACTTTGCCGCCCGCCCTCGAAGGCGAAGATGTAGCCGGGCAGGCGCAAACCGGGACGGGCAAAACTGCAGCCTTTTTGCTGGTGATCTTCAATCTGTTGCTCAAACAAAAATCTGACAGCTACGGCAATAACCCACGGGCGCTCATTGTGGCCCCAACTCGGGAACTCGCGATCCAGATTCATCGGGACGCATTGTCGCTGGGTGCGGACACCGGACTTAAGTCGAGTCTTGCCTATGGTGGCGTCGATTATGAGAAACAACGCAAGGCGATTCAGGATGGCGTTGATATTCTGATCGGTACGCCTGGCAGGTTGATCGATTATTTAAAGCAGAAAGTTTACAACCTGAAAAATATCGAGGTGGTTGTTCTGGATGAAGCGGACAGAATGTTTGATCTCGGCTTTATTGATGACATTCGATTTCTGTTACGCAGAATGCCGCCGCCGGCAGAACGTCAATCGTTATTGTTTTCTGCAACTTTGTCACACCGGGTAATGGAGCTTGCATACGAGCACATGAACAGCCCCGAGACATTGAAGGTCGAGGCAGAAGCCGTCACAGCAGATCATGTTGTTCAGTCGGTGTTTTATCCGGCCAATGATGAAAAGCTGCCGCTGTTGATCGGGCTAATGAGGAAACTCGATGAGCATCACAGCATCGTATTTACCAATACACGTGCGGCAGCAGACCGGGTAGGGCGCACCCTGAATGCCAACGGGATATCTGCCGCTGTCATTTCTGGACGGGTTCGGCAGGAACAACGGCAAAAATTGTTGAAGCGTTTCCATGACGGCGACATACCGGTACTGGTAGCGACCGATGTTGCGGCAAGAGGCTTACATATTCCTGACGTGACACATGTTTTTAATTATGACTTGCCGCAGGATGCACCCGATTACGTCCACCGCATTGGACGAACCGCGCGCCTGGGTGCAAAAGGTGCAGCCATCAGTTTCGCCTGTGAGGACTATGCTTTTCACATGCCGGAAATTGAAGAATATATCGGTTATTCTATCGATACAGATTCAGCCGACGCGGATCTGAAACCGGAGATCATAATTCCACCGCCCCCCAAGCGTGACAAAACGAAAAGAAATTCCGGTAACAGAGGCTCTGGTCGGCGCCAAAACAAAGGGCAGAGAAGCGGGCGCTAATATATTTGGCCATAACAAGACCTGGGTTTTTCAATGATTAAGTTCGATAGGGTTAGCAAGATTTACCCGGGCGGCAGTCGCGCCCTTTCAGATGTCAGCTTTACCATAGAACGCGGCAGTATGGTGTTTCTGACCGGACACTCAGGTTCGGGGAAAAGTACCTTGTTGCGTCTTGTCATGATGCTGGAACGTGCCAGTCGCGGGCAGGTGATAGTCGGTGACCGCAACCTGACCAAAGCACCTGACAAACTGGCGCCGCTTATTCGACAAAGCACCGGCATGATTTTTCAGGACCATAAACTTCTCAAAGACAAAACGGTAGCCGATAACGTTGCCTTGCCATTGATGATTGCCGGGCTGAAATATGTTGATATCCGTAAGCGCGTTCGCGCGGCGTTGGACAAAGTTGGATTGCTGCACAAAGAGAAAGACTGGCCGCTGACGCTATCCGGCGGTGAACAACAGCGCGTTGGTATCGCTCGCGCTATTGTCTCTATGCCGCCTTTGCTGCTTGCCGATGAACCCACCGGAAACCTGGATCCAAACCTGTCACGTGAACTATTTTCATTGTTTGAGGGGGTTAGTGAGCAGGGTGTTACTGTTTTAATAGCAAGTCATGACCTCAATTTGATTCGCCAGATGCGGAAAAGGGTGCTGGTACTGTCTGGTGGTCGACTTGCTGATGACATTCCAGCGACTGACAGGCACTGATGACCACCATGTGGCTTAAAAACACACGCCGCAGAACCCGAGCTTGGGCGCGCAGGCACAGTTATAGTTTCTTTTCCAGTCTGGGTGTTTTACTTCAGCACAAAGTGGGCACTCTGATGACGGTGCTGGTGTTGGGTATAGCCATGTTTTTGCCTCTGGGTTTGTTTATTACGCTGAGCAATCTTGAGGGCATGAATTTACACCAGGACGAGTGGAGCGCTGTCACGGTATTTTTCAAACCGGAAGTCAAACAGCATGAGGTTGAGCGGGTCGCGAGTAATCTCGACAAACGTTTTGACCCTGATGCGATCACCATGATTAGCCCTGAGCAAGGTATGGCCGATTTTCGCGACGCTTCGGGTTTTGGTGAGTCTTTGGACATGCTGGAAGAAAACCCATTGCCGTGGGTTATGCAAATCAGTCCACAGTCTGGCTCAACTGAGCAGGTTGAAGCGCGTGTCGCGCAATTAACTGACTTTCTCCAGTCGATTGACAGCGTTGAAGTCACCCAATTTGATTACAAGTGGTTGCAGCGACTGGGCCGAATGATGGAGTTGGCCGGCGCTATGACAACCGTGCTGATTGTTCTTTTTGGTATCGCGGTGATGGTGGTCGTGGCCAACACCATTCGTCTGGATGTGGCTTCGCATGCTGAAGAAATTGAAATACTTGCCCTTGTCGGCGCCGGCAATGCTTTTGTCAGACAGCCTTTTCTCTATTCCGGGTTGTGGTATGGGTTAATGGGTGGATTGCTCGCTGTCGTTTTACTGGGCCTGGCAACACTGTATTTGGAAAGGCCGCTAGGGTTGCTCTTGGAGACGTATGGAACGGTCTTCAATTTGCGCGGGCTTGGCGGCTATAACATCCTTTGGGTGTTGTTGGCAGGCGCATTTTTGGGCTGGTTGGGTGCCTGGATATCCGTTCAGCGATATCTGCGCTTACTAAGAGTGGGCGGTCGTCTTGGGCGGCACTGAGCAAGGAACAATCTACCCGAACCAGTGTCTCATCGTGTAGTTAAGATAGATAATGCAGAAAGTCTGCAACGGTATGTCCGAAAAAATGTCTTGCGTTTGTATTGTTTTGGGGTGCATTCGTGGTGATGAAAGACAGGGATAATAATGATATACTGGTTGGCTTGCCTATAGGAGGATTCATGAGCAAAACACTTGTTCCCAGCCATTTAATGGTTCCTGCCGGTACCGGTAGTCTGGATGCGTACATCCAGGAAGTGAACAAAGTTCCAATGCTAACGCTGGAAGAAGAGAAAGATCTGGCGCACCGGTATTTGGAAGAAGGTGACCTGGATGCTGCAAGGCGTCTCGTTCTCGCACATCTGCGATTTGTTGTACACGTGGCCAAGGGTTATGGCGGTTACGGTTTGCAACTAGGTGATCTTATTCAGGAAGGCAATATTGGCTTGATGAAAGCAGTCAAGCGATTCGATCCTTCGCGTGAAGTGCGGTTGGTATCCTTTGCGGTACATTGGATCCGCGCAGAAATGCACGAATTTATTTTACGTAACTGGCGTATTGTTAAAGTCGCCACTACCAAAGCGCAACGCAAATTATTTTTCAATTTACGCAAGTCCAAGAAACGCCTTGGTTGGCTTAATATGGAAGAGGTCAATACGGTTGCGGAAAACCTGGGTGTTAAGCCTGAGGTGGTATTGGAGATGGAATCCCGTCTTTCCGGTCAGGACATAGGTTTTGATCTGTCCGCTGGTTCCGATGACGACGACAAGCCTTATGTTTCACCTTCGGCTTACCTGGTCAGCAAATCTGAAAGCCCGGAAGTGGTATTCGAAGCGGCTGACATGCAGGACCATCAGAACAGCCTGCTTTACCAGGGTTTAAGCGAGTTGGACGAACGGAGTCAGGATATTATTCGTAGTCGTTGGTTGTCTGACTCAAAAGCTACCTTGCAAACGCTGGCAGACCGTTACGGGGTCTCTGCTGAACGTATCCGGCAGCTGGAAGTGAACGCCATGAACAAGATAAGGGCCAGTTTCAGCGCTTGAATCAAGTTTTAATAAAATAAAAAAAGGCCTCCATTAAGGGGGCCTTTTTTTTGCAACAGCATTAAGGCTGTTTGCGAAGATCAGGGTAAAAGAAAGAGATCAGCCATCAACATCTTCAAGCTGCCACTCTTCCGGCGGTGGACAACTACAGAACAGGTTTCTATCACCATAAACGTTATCAACCCGGTTGACAGCCGGCCAGAATTTACTCTGCCATTGTTCAATAGCGGGGAAAGCTGCTGTTTCCCGACTATATGGGTGGTTCCATTCTCCAACCAGATCGCGCTGCGTATGCGGCGCGTTGACCAACGGGTTGTCTGTTTTATCCAGTGCGTTGCTTTCAACCATTAACATTTCTTCGTGGATGGAGAGCATTGCGTTGCAGAAACGATCGATCTCATAAAGAGACTCACTTTCCGTTGGCTCAATCATCAGTGTGCCTGGAACCGGGAAAGACATGGTTGGCGCGTGAAATCCGTAATCGATAAGGCGCTTGGCGACGTCCTCTTCGCTAATCCCGCATGATTGTTTGAATGGTCTTAAGTCGATGATGCATTCATGTGCCACCCGGCCATTTCGTCCGGTATACAGAACCGGGAAAGCACCCGCCAGCCTGTGAGCCATATAGTTGGCACTGAGTATCGCGACCTGAGTGGCCTTCTTCATGCCGTCCCGCCCCATCATGGAAATGTAAGCCCAGGTAATAGGTAAAATGCCGGCGCTGCCCCATGGTGCTGCGGCGATTGCTCCATTGGCGCTGTGTGCCCCCGGCATTTTGACGACAGCATGGCCGGAAAGGAAAGGTGCAAGGTGAGCCCCGGTACAAATTGGACCGACACCGGGGCCACCGCCGCCATGCGGAATACAAAAAGTCTTATGCAGGTTCAGGTGTGATACATCTGCGCCAAATTTTCCCGGAGCGGCACAACCAACCAGCGCGTTCAGGTTGGCGCCATCGAGATAAACCTGGCCGCCAAACTGGTGAGTGATATCACAAATCTCTGTAATTCTTTGTTCAAACACACCGTGGGTTGAAGGGTATGTAATCATGAGCGCGGATAAAGCATCCGAATGTTTCTCTGCTTTTTGACGCAAATCTTCAACATCTACATTGACGTTATCATCACTCTCTACGAGTACAATTTTCATCCCCGCCATGACGGCACTTGCCGGATTGGTGCCATGCGCGGACGATGGGATAAGGCAAATATTACGGTGTCCTTCGTTTCTCGATTGATGCCATGCCTTGATCGCCAGTAATCCCGCGTATTCACCCTGAGAGCCTGCATTGGGCTGCAGTGAGACCGCGTCATACCCGGTACAAGCCATTAGCATTTCTTCAATTTCTCTGAACAACTGGTGATACCCGCCAGCCTGATCGGCCGGTGCAAAAGGGTGCATGTCAGAGAACTCTGGCCAGGTGACGGGCAGCATTTCTGTTGTTGCATTCAGCTTCATGGTGCATGAACCGAGAGAAATCATTGCATGGGTCAGTGACAGATCTTTATTTTCCAGTCGTTTGATGTAACGCAGCATTTCCGTTTCCGAGTGGTAACGGTTAAACACGGGGTGCTGTAGAAAAGCGCTTTGTCGTTGCAGTCCAGTTGGTATGCAAAGACGTTCGGGCTCCATCAATTGGTCAATGCGGGAGATGTCCAGACCGTGTTCTGTGTCGGCAAACGCACTCCAGAGCTGTGCAATATGGTCGCGGGTGGTCTTTTCATTAACGCTTATGCTTAACTCGCCGTTTCTTTTGTAAAGGTTAATTCCGGCGTCTTGCGCGCGTGTATATATGAGGTCAGCCTGGTCTTCGGGCAAGTGAAAAGTCACGGTATCAAACCAACCCGTATTAGACGTCTCAAAACCGAGAGTCTTAAGTCCATCAACCAAAAGAGTGGCAAGTCTGTGAATACGCAATCCGATGCGCTTGAGGCCATCGGGGCCATGATACACAGCGTACATACTTGCCATTACGGCCAATAAAGCCTGGGCAGTACAAATGTTACTGGTGGCATGATCGCGACGGATGTGCTGTTCCCTGGTTTGCAATGCCATTCGCATAGCCGGTTGGTCCTGGCGGTCTTTGGAAACACCGATAATTCGACCGGGGATTGAGCGCTTAAAACTGTCTCGTGTTGCAAAAAATGCCGCGTGGGGTCCGCCGAACCCCATTGGAACACCAAAGCGCTGGGCGGAGCCCACCACAATGTCTGCGTCCATTTCACCGGGTGCTTTGAGCAACACCAGACTCAGCAGGTCAGCGGCGACTGCTACAAGGGCGCCATTATCGTGAGCGGATGCGATGTGCGGCGCGATGTCACATATCCCGCCATCTGCAGCGGTGTACTGCAACAGAACACCAAAAAAATCACCATTGCTGATTTCGCTTTCCGGGCAACCAACTACCACTTCGAAACCAAAGTGGCTGGCACGGGTGCGTAGCACATCGAGTGTTTGAGGAAGGACGCCCTGGTCCACCAAAAAGCGTGTGCTTTTACTTTTTCGATTAACCCGCTTGAGCATAGCCATCGCTTCTGCGGCGGCGGTCGCTTCGTCCAACAAAGAGGCGTTGGACAGTTCCATGCCGGTCAGGTCGGTGACCATTTGCTGGAAGTTCAGCATCGCCTCCAGTCTACCCTGCGAAATTTCCGCCTGATAAGGCGTGTAGGCGGTGTACCAGCCCGGGTTTTCCAGGATGTTGCGCAGAATAACCGGCGGTGTGATGGTGTCGTGGTAGCCCAGACCAATCATGCTATGTTTCAGAACATTGAGGTCTGCTATCTCTCTTAGCCTGTTAAGAGTGGCGGCCTCACTTCTCGCGCTGGGTAACGCCAGTGGTTCGTTTGTCTGAATAGAAGGCGGCAGGGTGCTTGCAACCAATTCGTCCAAAGAATCAATATCCAGCGCGGCAAGCATATGGTCGATATGTTCATCATTCGGCCCAATGTGTCGGCGGATAAAGCCCGCATTGTCTTCCAGTGCGGTCAATGTAGATTTTGTGTTGTTTTCGGGTGAGCTAAACTCAATTGGCATGGCAAGACTCGTAAGCAGTGACAGTGGAAGTGCACATCTTATGCTTTATTAAATTCTTTGAAAACCAGCTTACAGCATTAGGGTAATAACGTAATGGTCGGCCAGCAGGAATATGAACAAAACCAGAAGATAGGTGATGGAAAACGCAAATGTGTGCATGGGCAACAGGATGTCTTTACTTGTCATCATCCGCAGGGCATACCACATAAAGCCCATATTGAGCACAGTGACGCCTGCCAGGTAGATGATTCCGCTCATGTGAGTGAGGTAAGGCAGCGTTGTGACAATAACAAGCAAAATGGTGTAAAGCAGTATCTGCAAACGGGTGAATGTTGCCCCATGGGTAACCGGTAGCATTGGAATATCGACCAACGCGTATTCATCCTTCCGGTAGATCGCCAGCGCCCAGAAATGTGGCGGTGTCCAAATAAATATGATCAGAAACAGCAATAAGGCCTGTGGTTCAACGCTGCCAGTGACTGCCGCCCACCCCAAAACGGGTGGCGCGGCACCGGCGGCACCGCCAATGACGATGTTTTGTGGCGTAGCGCGTTTCAGCCAGCCAGTGTAAATAATTGCGTAGCCGATTAATGACATAAAAGTCAGTATTGCGGTCAACGAGTTGACCCAGGTTATGAGGATTGCCATCGAAAGCGCGCCCAGTGTCAGGGCAAACAGCAGTACACTTTTTCCCGTTAACCGTCCGGTCGCAAGCGGTCGGTGCCGGGTACGGTTCATTTTTGCGTCTATACGCCAGTCAAGCAGGTGGTTAATAGCCGCAGCAGAGGAGGCCGCCAGCCCGATGCCCAGGGTTCCTGCCAATAAGGCGCTGACCGGTGGCCACCCCGGTACGGCCAGAAACATACCGACGATGGCGGTGAACACGATTAATATTACAACGCGTGGTTTACACAGTTCCAGATACTCGTAAAACACCCTGGGCATCAGTTCAGTAGCTCCGGGTTGAGGTTTTATTGAGTAACGTCAACAAGGTTGCCAGCAGTAGCGCGGCGACGGCATTGTGGGCTACCGCGTTAGGCAGCGGTAAAAACATCATGACATTCAGAACGCCCAGTGTGAATTGGGTCAGCACCAGTGTTAGCAGTAGCCTGCCGCCGGATCGTAACCGGGGTATTTTAAACAAACGAAATGCCAGCGTGACCAGGGTTATCAGGGTCACGATGGCGCCAATGCGGTGGGCCAGATGTATGGCAACCCGTGACGCTTGATCCAGCAGTCCGCCTTCATAATTAACCCCGATTTCCCGCCACAGAATGAAGCCTTCACCAAAGTTGGCTTGCGGCCACCACTGGCCGTTGCACATCGGGAAATCGGTACAGGCCAGAGCGGCGTAATTTGCACTCGTCCAGCCGCCGAGCGATATTTGTATGGCCAGTACAGTAATAGCAGTGATGATTGGCCCTCGCATTTTGCGAATTTTGATATTTGGCTTGTCCCCAAACTTCCACCGGCTGGAAAACATCAGCCACAAAATCAGAGAAAAGCTCGCCATTCCGCCGAGAAGATGTGCCATTACGATAATGGGCTTCAATTTCAAGGTGACTGTCCACATGCCAAGCAGCGCCTGAAAAATGATCAGTACCATCAGGGTGGTGGTTAATAATTTAAGGTTATTGTTGGGCCGGGGTTGGCGCCAGGAAATCCAGGTCATTGCGAAAACCAACAGCATGAGGGTGCCGGCCAGATAACGGTGGACCATTTCGCGCCACGCCTTGTTGGACTCAAATGGTCTTTCAGGGAAAGCCTGGTTGGCTGATTCGATTTCGTGGACGGCATCGGGCCAGGTTAGCTGACCATAACAACCCGGCCAGTCGGGACAACCGAGCCCCGCGTGAGACAAGCGAACCCATGCCCCCAGAACAATGACACAGAAAGCGACAATTGCGGCAATGGTGGCCAGTCTGTGAAGTGTCTGGTTCACTGCCGTCCCTCCTGATCAGACCACTTTAGCAACCGCTTTAGATCTTTGTGTAAATCATTGGGCGCGGCGCTTGCACCATAAGCAAGTATTACATTTTGCATTGGATCAAGTATATAGGTGTGAATGTCGTTTTCAGCTGCTGAGCTGGCTACCAGCGCATGGTTAACAGATTTGAGTGTTGCAAACGCAGTTTCATTGGCATCCGCTATCAAATTGAACTGTGGGTAAATTGACAGTAGTTGCGATTGGAGTTCGGCCTCAACTGGTGTTTCGCTCAAAAGCACGATACCCAGGTGTTCACCATTTCTTCCTGCGGCCCGATGTATTTGACGCAGTGCTGTAACATCTTCAATACATTGAACATCACAAGGCAAATCAAGCGCATATAGAATCAGCCATTTACGATCAATTGCAGTTGTGGTTTTTAAAGCCAACGGTGTGGGTGGTTGCACCAGGTGACCACGGTTTTTTAACCCGGCGGGCTGATATTGCCACCAGGATGAACGCATCAGCATGACCAGCAGAACAGGGCCTATGAAAAGAGCAAATATGCCGAGAAGTGTAAGTTGCTGACGTGACAGGCTCATTTAGTGTTTCCTGTTTGTTTTTTTGAAGCCAATGATCAACCACATGATGATACTGGTTGACGCAAGCGCGAACCATTGAAAAGCATAACCCCTGTGACGGCTGGAACTCATGAATACAGGTTTCCAGTCGCGCCCGTCAAAGCCGGCTTGCTCTGATTTCGACAGTTGTATGATCCAGTTTTCCAACTGTATTTCAAGTGATTCAGAAATATCGGCAAGCTTTAGGTAGGTGACCAACTGGGGCCAGTGGTCTTTTGAAAGCTGGTCGGCGGCACCCAGAATTCTGCCGGGTACCGGTAAAATGTTGAGCATCCCGCGCAATATGGTCTCGTGATCTGGGGTCGGTACTTCCGGCATGGTTTTGCGATCCGGTGCCAGTGGCAGCCAGCCCCTGTTAACCAGTATGGCCTTGCCATCATTGGTGTAGAAAGGTGTAAAAACATAAACACCTGACTGTCCACGCCAGATCTGGTTGTCTAACAGAATATGCCTGTCCGGATCGTAGTGGCCGGTTACCTCTATTCTGGCAAACCGGCTGCCCAGTGAAATGGCATCGTCGAGTGACAGGGTAGTGGCTTGCTGGTGTTGTTGCTCTGTTGTTTCTTTCACCAGCGCGCGCTTTGATTGCCAGGTTCCCAGCGTCAAAAAAAGCACGGTAAGAAGTAATAATACGATGGTCATAAACCTGCCGGGCCGGAATGACTTGAATACTGTTAAAGCCATATCTATTCTAGGCCTTTCCGCATCGGGGTTGCTGCATGTTAGTTAAAGCACTCATCATTGTATTTCTAATTGTAATTCTATATTCACTGCTGTCGTCATTTGTTTTCATGATTCGAGACAAAGGGGAGGGTGACAGGGCTTTGCGCCGGTTGATGTGGAGAATTGGCCTTTCCATTTTCTTGCTCGTCCTTATCTATGGCATGTTTCTGTTGGGTTGGTTAGAAACATCAGGCGGCCCGATCAACTATGGTTCCAGAGGATAACAAACTCTCCGGGGAGGCTTGAAATTAATTCGCAGTTAAAATGAAAAAGCCCGCAATTAAGCGGGCTTCTCATTTTGGTCTTTGTGTCCGTGCTGCCTAAACCACGTACACGAAAATAAACAGTCCAAGCCAAACTACATCAACAAAATGCCAATACCAGGCAACTGCTTCAAACGCGAAATGACTCTGCGGTTTGAAGTGGCCTTTCATGCTGCGGAACATAATGACAGCCAACATGATGGCGCCGAGTGTTACGTGCATACCGTGGAAGCCGGTTAGCATAAAAAAGGTTGCGCCATAAATGCCGGAGCCCATCGTAAGGCCGAGTTCTGTATACGCCTCGTGGTACTCACCAGCTTGATACCAGAGGAATATGAAGCCAAGTGATACCGTTACTGCCAGCCACAGTACGAGCTCCCTTCGCTGTTCATTCTTGAGCGCGTGGTGCGCAAGTGTAAGGGTGAGTCCGGATGTCAGCAGGATCAACGTGTTCAAAAAAGGTATGCCGAACGCCGGTATGGTTCCAAATTCGCCG
>Ga0102810_1000009_pt1 | contig 50329 bp, 81 predicted proteins | sample ColrivemetaGS573_FD_84506 | JGI IMG/M metagenome (GOLD analysis project Ga0102810, IMG submission 84506) | Estuarine microbial communities from the Columbia River estuary - Ebb tide ETM metaG S.573 | ecosystem: Environmental > Aquatic > Marine > Intertidal zone > Estuary | place: USA: Columbia...
GAAAGAATCCCTTTGTATTGAGGCATATGATTAAATGAAAATTGCAATACTAAATGACACCCATGCGGGTTGTCGAAACTCATCTGACATTTTTATGGATTATCAAGAACGTTTCTACCGAGACGTTTTCTTTCCGTACCTGTTAGAAAATGGTATTACACAGATACTACACTTGGGTGATTATTACGATAATCGTAAGACAATCAACTTCAAGGCACTACAACACAACCGTAAGATATTCCTAGAACCTATGCGTAAGCATGGTATCACTATGGATATAATTCCTGGCAACCATGACGTGTACTATAAGAACACCAATGAGTTGAATGCACTGAAGGAACTCCAAGGTCACTACATGAATGAAGTGAACCTTATTATGGAACCAACAGTGATGGATTATGATGGTACAGAGGTTGCATTGGTTCCTTGGATTAATCCAGAGAACGAGAAGACCACATTAGAGTTTCTGAAGAACACTAGTGCAGAGATTGTTGGTGCTCACTTAGAACTGCAAGGGTTCGAGATGGCACGTGGTCAAGTGTGTATGGATGGTATGAGTAAGAAACACTTTGATCGATTTGATATGGTGTTGACTGGTCACTTCCATGCGAAGTCTAGTATGGATAACATTCATTACTTGGGTGCTCAGATGGAGTTCTTCTGGAATGATTGTAATGACCCCAAACACTTCCACATCCTTGATACCGAAACAAGAGAATTGACTGCGGTTCAGAATCCTCTCACTATCTTTGAGAAGATTTACTATGACCACGAGAACATGAACAAGTTCAAAGACCTCTCTTATCTTGATAGTAAGTTCGTCAAGGTTATTGTTACCAATAAAGGTGACCCATATGAGTTTGAACGATTCATTGATCGGGTACAGGCACAGAAGATTCATGAACTAAAGATTGCGGAAGACTTCGCAGAGTTCATCGGTTCTAATGTGGATGATGACAACATATGTGTTGACGATACAGAGACACTTGTATATGATTATATTGACAATGTTGTTACTGACCTAGATAAAGACCGAATCAAACAAGAGGTATCTCATTTGATGAAAGAAGCACAAAACATGGAGATTGCATAATGAGTGCAACACATGGTGGTAAAGGAAGTAAACAACGTCCAACTGGCAATCAAAAGAAGTTTGATAATAACTGGGATGCCATCTTTGGTAAGAAGAAAGACCCACCGAGTGCGGTAGACGATTGCGCTACCGTCACCGAAGAGTCTGTAATGTGGGAACACTATTGTACCGCAGAGGCGACTAAGATGAGTATCGCTAAAGGACAAGAATGTAGTTGGTGCGGGATGACCGAAAAATAAATTTGACTTTATATGATGAGTGTGGTATTATAACCCAATGATAAATTTTAAGAAACTCCGTTTTAAGAATTTCCTCAGTACAGGAAACAATTTCACCGATATCAGTTTTGATACTACTCCGACTACCCTAGTGGTAGGACACAATGGTGCTGGTAAGTCCACTATGTTGGATGCCCTGTCGTTTGGTCTGTTCGGTAAACCTCACCGAAAGATATCTAAGAACCAACTGATCAATACTATTAATGGCAAAGGTACATTGGTAGAGGTTGAGTTCGATATTGGTAAACAACAGTACAAGGTTATCCGTGGTATCAAACCTAATAAGTTTGAGATATGGGTCAATGGTAATATGGTGAATCAAGATTCCCATGCCAAAGAATACCAGTCGATGCTCGAGAAGAACATCATCAAGTTGAACCACAAATCTTTCCACCAGATTGTAGTACTTGGGTCATCATCCTTTGTACCATTCATGCAGTTGGCGGGTGGGTCTAGACGTGAAGTGATCGAGGACTTACTGGATATCAATATGTTCTCTAAGATGAACTCTCTATTGAAAGAGAAAGTATCTTTACTCAAAGATCAGATTGCGGATAACACACATAAAATCAATCTAGTCGATACCAAGATCAATGCACAGAAGAAGTATCTACGTGACCTGAGTGCGATATCTAGTCACCAGAAGAAACAGAAGTTAGATACTATCAAACAGTTGCAAGATGATATTCGTGTACTCAATGAGAAGAATGCCGAGGTGACCAAGGAGGTTACCGAATCCAAGGAAGTCACTACCGAGATCGTTAGTGTGGGGAAGGAAATACAATCCCTCAATGAGTTTGCGGCTGGGTTCAAGGCACAACAAAAGGATGTGGTCAAACAAGCAAAGTTCTTTGAAGAGAATGATAAGTGCCCTACCTGTGATCAGGGTATTGATCGTAAGTTGAAAGAGTATCATCTAAACAAATGTAAGACTCGTGCGGGTACTATTGATGGTGCGTTGAAAATGCATGGTGTACGTAAGTCTGACTTGGATGCAAAACTCGAAGAACTCACTAGAATGCAAGACCACATCCGCAGTTGGCAGTCTAAGATTGATGCCAATACCCAAGAGATTATGAGTATCAACCGAAACATCGATACTCTTAATGGTGAGATATCTCGTATTGATGAGGGTACTGGTGACCTATCAGAAGCAAACTCTGACCTAGAGACATTGCGTACTGATAAGGAAGAGTTGCAAGACTCTAAGTATCGACTAAACGAACAGTTCTCGTACAACCAAGTGTATTCTGAGTTGTTGAAAGATACTGGTATCAAGACCAAGATTATTAAACAGTACTTGCCTGTCATCAACCAATTGACCAACAAGTACCTACAGATTCTAGACTTCTTCGTACACTTTGATCTGGACGAGTCTTTCCAAGAGACTATTCGTTCTAGACATCGTGATGCATTTTCGTATGACTCATTCTCTGAGGGTGAGAAACAACGTATTGATTTGTCCCTACTATTTACGTGGAGACAGATTGCGAAGATGAAGAATAGTGTGGCGACCAATCTACTAATCCTTGATGAGACATTTGACTCGTCTCTGGATGAAGAGGGTATCGAAAACCTCATGAAGATTATCTCTACGCTAGGTGAGGATACTAACGTATTTGTTATCTCTCACAAGAGTGAACTTGAGGATGCACAGTTCCACCGCAAAATCGAGTTCGTAAAAGAAAAGAACTTTAGTAAAATAAAGTCTTGACTTTAACTGAAACGTGTGTTATCATACACTTTATAACTTATACAACTGAAAGGAATACATTATGGAATTATCCGATACTACGTTGAATGTTCTGAAGAACTATTCGACAATCAACCCAAACATTGTTATCACCGAAGGTAACACTGTAAAGACCATCTCTGTTGCAAGGAATGTTCTATCTAAGGCAGAACTCCCCGAAGAGTTTCCCGCCTCATTTGGTATATACGATCTCAATGAGTTTCTGAATGTACTGTCATTGGTTGACTCACCACGACTAAAGTTCGAGAAGGACTATGTGACTGTAGGTGATTCTACTGGACGTTCGTCCGTGAAGTACTTCTTCTCTGACCCTGAGATGTTGACATCGCCTGGCAAAGATATTAATATGCCAGAAGCAGATGTTAAATTTTCTCTAGATACCGATACTCTAGGTAAAGTAAAACGTGCCGCTGCTGCACTTGGACACGATGAGATTTCTATCTCACCGACTACTGGTGCGGTTCGTCTATCTGTCATTGATAGTAAGGACGCTACGAGTAATGCATTCTCTATTGATGTAGAGGGTACATACCCCGAAGGAGTTGATTTCAACTTCATCATGAATGTTAGCAACCTAAAGGTTGTCAACGAAGACTTTGAAGTGGGTATTAGTTCTAAACTAATTTCTCAGTTCACTAGTAAACAATCCGCAATAGAATACTTTATTGCACTTGAAAAATCATCTACTTACGGAGCATAATCAAGATGGCTAAAGCAAAAGAGCAAGTACAAGACCACACTGCAATTTACGAACTGGGTAATCGTGTCGCACGATCAACTGTTGCGGTAGTAGATACCGTAGTACAACGTGGTGGTTTCAAAGGAGAAGAATTGTCAACTATTGGTCAACTACGTGACCAAGCGGTTCAGATCATCCAACTCTGTGAAGAGTATCAGTCTGCACAAGGTGTTGAAGACTAAACGGTACTAATCAGTATCGTGGGGGTGGGTGAGTCCTCCTTTCCTCCCCATCCCCGAACTTTTTCTTGACTTTTTGTTTCATATAATGTACAATGTACAACATAAGAAACATTTTATTACTTTTATTATGGAGACACAATGTCTAAAGAATTTCTATGGGTTGAGAAGTATCGTCCCCGACTAATCGGTACTACTGTTCTACCCCAAGACCTGAAAGATACATTCCAAAAGATTGTAGACTCAGGCGAAGTCCCCAACATGATGTTCACTGGTACTGCTGGTACTGGTAAAACTACAATCGCACGTGCGATCTGTGACGAACTTGGTCTTGATTATATCATCATCAATGGTTCGGAAGAAGGGAACATCGATACCCTACGTGGTAAGATCAAACAGTTCGCTTCATCGGTTTCTCTTTCTGGTGGTTACAAGGTTGTAATCCTAGATGAGGCAGACTACCTAAACGCACAATCCACCCAACCCGCACTTCGTGGTTTCATCGAAGAGTTCAGTCAGAACTGTCGATTCATCCTGACCTGTAACTTCAAGAACAAGGTCATCGAACCTCTACACTCCCGATGTGGTGTGTACGAGTTCAACACATCCAAGAAGTCTATGGCACAACTATGTGGTGAGTTTATGACTCGACTACAAATCATCCTAGATGGTGAGGGTGTCAAGTATAATAACGATGTGATTGCGGGGTTGATTGGTAAACACGCACCAGACTGGAGACGTGTACTCAACGAGGCACAACGTCACTCTATCTCTGGTAAGTTGGAAACCACAGTACTCATTAATGATAGTAATGGTAACTATAGTGGTCTTTTCCAATCACTAAAGAACAAAGACTTCAAGAAGATGCGTAGTTGGGTTGTCAACAATATGGACACTGAACCTGCCGCAATCTTCCGTGGTATCTATGACTCTATGGAGGGAAAGGTACAACCCCAATCCATTCCTCAACTGGTTCTAATCCTTGCGGACTACCAGTACAAGAATGCATTTGTTGCAGATCACGAATTGAATCTGGTCGCCTGTTTGACGGAGTGTATGGCAAATGTGGAATTCATCTAATATCAGTGTGTCCCCCAAAGCGGGACAACGACAAATCGCAGATGTGATTGAAGCGAACCTCGCAGACTACTATGTTGAACAGGGTGGTAAACTACCTGACTCTGTTCGGACTATCGAGGATGTGTCGCTGGGTGACACACTTATTGATATTAAAACAAGAGATGTCAATCGTAAGTTCTCTATGCCGAATCTCATTTCGGTTGCGAGACTACGTAAAAATAAAGACACCAAGATCGTCTATCACTTTGTTGATTATGAGGTAAGTGATAATGAGGTTGTTGTTCTGAATCAAACCATTGTCCCAATATGGGAGATTGATTGGTCTGTGCTGAAGATACAGAATCTCGGAAAGGGACAGTTACAACTCTGTGGTGTAAAGGACTATAATAAACTCCCTAAATACGAGGGGACACAAGAAGAATGGTTTGTCCGTTTGGAATTGGAGATGGTTAATTTCTACAAAAAACAGATAACCAAGTTTGAGTCCTTACTTGAGGATTTAGAAGTATGAGCAAAGATAATTTAGACAGATTCGACCTTGAACAAAACATCATGAACTCTTGGTTGATAACCCATGACATAGACTTGTTATTGGAACAAATTCATGATGACACTAGGTTTGTGGGATTGAGTAACAAGGATGCCGACCTATTATCCGCAAAGTTGATGGGTATTAGAGAACTGGGTGATATGCGGTTCGAGAAGTTATGGTCGGTGTTCGAAACTCTGGTAGAGGAACGTCAAATCGTATGAGTAAAAAGAATCCAAAAATACCCATGAAGGGTGGTGCAGAGTATGATGCATTCACCGATTGGAAAAAATACTATTGTTATCTTTCACGAAGTGGGGTTGCCAAAAGTATTAAAAGAGGGTATAATAAGAGATTCAGAAAGGATGGTAAGAACCAGAGTACGGAAACAGAATGAAAAAGTGGTGGAGAATCTGGGCCAAGAGTCTGGGTGAGAAAGTTGGAGAGACTGACAAACAAGCAAACACTGTTGCAGTCATTCGTACAGTGTGGTGGTTAACACACATGGCAACGTGTTGGTTTATTATATTGAATGCAACCGCTAACCACGGTTGGAACCTAATAGGATTATAGTATGGATTATCAAACAGATGTAGAAAATTTTATGTTGGCGGGAGAACAAGACTTCCCTGACTTTATGGGACTGGAGAGTGGACAGGCAAACCTGTACATGAATCTAATCACCGAAGAGTACAATGAGACTCTAGAGGCATTCCGAGACCGAGACCTCGTAGAAGTTGCGGACGGACTCGCAGATATGGTATGGGTCATCATGGGTATGGCATCCACCTTGGACATCCCTTTCGATGATGTCTGGAATGAAGTTAAGGCATCCAATATGTCTAAGTTCGTTGATGGTAAAGTGATCAAGAATGCAGATGGTAAGATTATGAAACCTGATACGTTCTTTGAACCAGACCTCGCAAAAGTATTGTCCTAATGGATAAGTGGGATACCGCCCATCTAGAGGTCGCAACGATCTATGCAAATCTATCGTCTGCACGTAGGATGAAGGTTGGTGCGGTTATTGTAAAGGATAATCGTATCATCTCCATTGGGTACAATGGTATGCCTAGTGGATGGGACAATAACTGCGAAGACGAAGTGGTATCTGGTAATACTGGATACGGTAGAAAACTAAAAACTAAAAAGGAAGTACTTCATGCGGAATCGAATGCAATTACAAAGGTTGCAAGGTCAAATGAATCGGCGGAGGGTGCAACACTCTATACAACGTGTGCCCCCTGTATCGATTGCGCCAAACTCATCCACCAATCAGGAATCGAAAGAGTTGTCTACGGACATAGATATAAGTCCGAAGAAGGATTGACCTTTCTTGAGAAGTGTGGTATAGTACTCGAAACAACCGAAGATTCTGACCCCTTTGACCTACCTTGGAAACGGAGTGTATTTCCCTGATGAACCCTTTTGATTATGTAAATGCGATTAACTATTCTAAGAAAGATATTATGGTAACTCGTGATGACGAGAAAGCATATGCACCTTTTATGGTAAACCGATCATTATCATACTTTCCCGACACGGTAGTTATTGTTAATGAGATGAACAAATTTCACCACCTAGACTCACGTCTACAATTCTCGTTTCTTATAAATATCATTAGGAAACGGAAACGTTTCTCTAAATGGGTAAAACCTGAATTAGAACATGACCTTGAGTCGGTGAAAGAATATTATGGATATAGTAATGAAAAGGCACGTCAAATACTATCCCTCTTATCACCTTCTCAAATTAAACAAATAAAAGAAAAGGTGAACAAAGGTGGAAGAAAGTAACTTAGTCTCATGGAGTCCCTTGAGTATGCTAGAGATAACTCTGGCAGAACCTGACGATTTCCTCAAAGTGCGTGAAACTCTAACAAGAATTGGAGTCGCATCACGCAAAGAAAACAAACTGTTTCAGTCCTGTCATATCCTCCATAAACAGGGACGATACTATGTCGTTCATTTTAAGGAGTTGTTTATACTTGACGGCAAGAAAGCGAACCTAGAACAATCAGATATAGAAAGACGTAATACCATTGCGACACTTCTTTCTGACTGGGGTCTAGTAGAGATTCAAAATAAGGAAGTCGCAGTAGACTGTGCTCCACTACGACAAATTAAGATTATCGGATTCAAAGAGAAAGATGAGTGGGAGTTATGTCCCAAATATAATATCGGAAATAAGTAGGAATAAATTATGAGTATAGTGATTGGTGGTGAGTATCGAGTGTTCGCTTCAAATAAGAAATCTTTTTTTGAAGAGTGTACATGGGCAAAGGGTAGTTTCGAGAATAACGATTATCGTTCTGTAACGCAAGTAGAAACCTATCGAAATGGTTCATACCTAATTCGACCAGAGAGTGAGGATGAGGTAGAAGACTTGATGAGTTCGGAGTACTTGGAAGATGATGAGATTTTCGAGTTTGAAGCTTTCGAAGATGTTGAGTTCGAAGAGTCCTATGATGGATGCGGTATTGATTATGAGTTCGAAGGGTTTAGTGCCGAAGAGGAAGAAAAGTTCCTTGATGACCTTTACGAGTGGGATAACTTTCCCGATGACTTCTTTCGAGAAAGAGGTTACGATGATGTTGACTATCGCACCTACATAATTGGTTCAGTTGATATAGAATCTGTGGGAAGTTAGAGTGTACAATACATTCAAGGGCAAGTTCACGCCCAAGAACCCCTACAAGTATTCTGGTAATGTCAAACAGATAATATACCGTAGCAGTTGGGAACGGCTGTTTATGGTATACTGTGACAAGAAACCTGAGATATTACAATGGTCAAGTGAAGAGTACAAAATTCCCTATGTCTTTGAGGGTAAGAATCGCACCTACTATCCCGACTTCTGGGTTGAGATACTCGACCACAATGGTGAGATGCAAAGAAAGATCATTGAGATAAAACCTCATTACCAAAAGAAGTGGAAGATAAACAAGGTTAAGTGGAAGGAGGCAAAGAAGTTTGCCGAAGAGAACTACATGGACTTTGAAGTATTCACCGAGAAGGAGTTGTTCTAATGAGAACAGTATATCGTTTCAAAGGTAAATTGTTTCGTAAGTTGGTCAACATTGCAGACCGAGTAGACATCTGGTTTCGCAACACTTTCAACCGCAGTCCCAAACAAAAGGCACTTGAGTTGTCTCAGGATGCTATTTCTATGAAGAAGTTGGATAAGACTATCGGAAAGAAACTGGGTATAATTGAATGAACCCGATTGGATTTGACAAACACATCGAAGAGATTCGTGCGAAGAAACATTGGTGGGGGCCTAAACAGAAGATTGACTGGACTTGGGGTGAGTGTATGCCTGTAATCGATACCCACCCTTTGAACCACTATGACTGGAATAGGGAAAAAAACCGATTAGGTATGAACTCATTCCATCAGAGACCTTCTGCACCTCAGATCGCAAAGGACGTTTTTAAGGAGATGCACGAGTTCTTTGTGCCTCCTGCTCCAAAGAAATTCGACTACTCCAAAGGGCCGCCCCATATCTCAAACATTGCGTTTTGTGGATTTGGTCAGAACTCTGGTTCGTACCCAAGACATAAAGACAGTATGGATGTGTTCCTACTTCAGATGCTCGGTGAGTGTAAAATCACTATCGGGTATAATGCAGAACCAAGGAATGCAGACGAAACTGTTGTTATGAAACCAGGCGATTGCGTGTTTATCCCAAGGGGAACATGGCATAAACTGGAACCCACAGTATCACGAGTCACATTCTCATTTGGTTTTGAGAGTGACCCTGACTGTGACCCATCTACATTTATATAAAAAAACTTGACTTTATAAGTTAAAAATGTTATATATAGTAGTGTCACAATAATGTGACAACCGTAGGAATGCCGATAATCGGGTTCCTATTCATCTTGCTAAATTAATATAGGAGATAAAGCGACATGACAAATCTAAAAGTAGGTAAAAATCTATTCCCACGTTCCGCATTTATTGGTTTCGACCATTTGTTCAATGAACTGGAATACGCAACCAAACACGCCAATGACCATTATCCGCCTCACAACATAGTGAAGTTAACGGAGGATGAGTTCTTAATTGAGGTCGCAGTTGCGGGATTCAAAGAAGATGAACTAAATGTAGAACAGAAAGAACGCTCATTGACCATTAGTGGTTCACATGAGTCTAGAGACCGAGAAGTAATACATCGTGGTATATCCACTAAGGCCTTTAGGAGACAATTCAGACTTTCTGAGTATGTCCTAGTATCTGGTGCTTCACTCAAAGACGGTATCCTTGCAGTTACGTTGAAGTTAGAAATCCCACAAGAGAAGCAGCCTCGTAAAATTAAAATTTCATAAAATTTTTCGAGGAAACATACATGAAAACCGACTCCAAGATGGAGTTCGGGTTGGCAGTTATTAGCATTGCGTTGATGATAACTGCGTTACATCCCTTACTCTAGTAAACTCAGATGGGGGAGGGAAACTTCCCCCATCACTTGAGACTCTATATGAAAGCATACATGATAGCAGACCTAAACAATCCTGTCTCCGTGAAGTATACAGAGATTGCATTGGAATCGTGGTCAAAACAATCTCTTCTTGACATTGAAGTCATTCAGTGTTATACTCCCGATACCATTTCAGAGTTAGAACCCCTCTACAACTTTCAGACCTTACTCCAGAAATTTCAGAAAGGTGTAGAGAGTACTAAGTCAGAACGTGCGTGTGACATAAGTCATTGGCAACTTGTTAAGAAACGTGCAGAGAGTGAAGAACGATTCTTTGTTATGGAACACGATTCATATCTTGAAGATGTCGATGAGTTCAAACGTCAGTTTGATTTCACTATGGAACATGGACTGGATTGGGCGAATCTTGGGTTATATATGTCGTGTTATTCATTCTCTCGTAGGTGTGCGATCTTTATGAACAACTTATTATTGAACCAAGGATTCCCTCTGAATGGAGGAACCTATGGTTGTGCTGAGAGACTGGTAAAGACTTACTTGTCTAATAATGAAACCAATAAACGATACACGTGGATGACCCATCACCCCAACACCGAGTGTGTGTCTGTGGGTAGGACTGCGAAGGAACTGTTCGAGGCTTACAACTTTGCGGGTACTAACTGCGATTTCAAGAGATCATCTAACCAAGTTGTTTCTAAGTCTCAGGGTATCACTCTACAACACAATGTTGTGAAAAAAAGTATTTGGGACAGAAAGGGTTTCAAAGTTATTGCTTGACATTTAGTCTTCCATCCTGTATAATGTGTAACATATGACTACGGAGACCTTATGGATTTTTATACATCAATTGACCGATATGGTTCAACCCTCTTATATCGAGGATACTCGGGCGGACAACGAGTAAAGAAACGCATCTCATTCAAACCCACTATGTACGTGAATGCACGTAATAAGAATAGTGAGTGGAAGACACTGGAAGGTCGATCAGTCGAACCTTTACAGTTTGAGACTATGCGTGAAGCGACAGAGTTCAGTAAAAGATATCAACACGTAGACAACTTCAAAGTCTATGGACAAAACAATTTCATCTCACAATTTATTGCAGAGAAGTTTCCGAGAGACATTAAGTTTGATCGTGAACTGCCTGTAATCACCACCATCGATATTGAGGTTGCCTCCGATGAAGGATTCCCCGAACCAGACAAAGCAGACTATCCAGTTATCTCAATATGTACCAAATCCAGTAAAGAAGACTTCTTTCGTGTGTGGGGTCTGGGTGACTATGACCCACCTGAGAACGCAATCTACAAGAAGTGCGATACTGAACTCCAATTACTAGATCAGTTCCTAGACTACTGGCAGAATCATGGGTCACCTGATATCGTCACTGGTTGGAACACCAAGGGATTCGACATCCCCTATCTTGTTAACAGAACAAGAAAGGTAATCGGAGAAGAGTCTACCAAGAGATACTCGCCATGGGGTGTTGTGTCCGCACGTACTGTACGTGGTAAGATGGGACAGAAAGACGTAGAGACCTATGATATCATGGGTATTGCACAGTTGGACTACTATGACCTGTTTCAGAAGTTTACTTACAATACTCTTGGTCAACAAGAATCATATCGACTAGACCATATCGCCCACGTAGTTCTGGGTGAACGCAAACTGTCTTATGAAGAACATGGTTCTCTTCACACACTGTACAAGGAAGACCACCAGAAGTTCATTGACTATAACATTCGTGATGTTGAACTGGTTGACCTACTGGAAGAGAAACTCGGACTGATTACTCTTGCGATGACTATGGCGTATCGTGGTGGTGTGAACTATGAAGAAGTGTTTGGTACGACTACTATCTGGGATACCATCATCTATCGTATTCTAAACCTCCAGAAGATTGCAGTACCATCCAAGACCGAGAAACCTAAAGGCGACTTTGCGGGTGGTTACGTAAAAGAACCCCAAGTCGGTTCCCATGACTGGGTAACATCCTTTGACTTGAACTCCCTGTATCCTATGATTATTGTTCAGTACAATATGTCACCTGAGACAGTAGTCGATGGTCTGGTAGATACTGATGTGGAACGGATGCTTGCGGGTGTGACCAATACCGCTGGTAATTACTCGGTTGCACCATCTGGTGTTCGATTTACCAAAGAGAAAGAGGGTATCATTCCAGAGGTTATTCGTAAGTACTATGCGGAACGTAAGATGATAAAACGTGAGATGTTGGATGCACAACAAGAGTTTGAACAGACTCCGACCAAGGCACTGTCCAACAAGATTGCGACCCTAGACAACCAACAGATGTCGATCAAGATTCTTATGAACAGTCTCTATGGTGCATTGGGTAATCGATGGTTCCGATACTTCGATCAACGAGTGGCAGAGTCTATCACTCTGGCGGGTCAGTTGTCTATCAAGTGGGCAGAACGTGCGGTTAACCAAGAGATGAACAAACTTCTCAATACTGACGAGGACTATGTGATTGCGATTGATACTGACTCGGTCTATATGCGTATGGGTAAGTTGGTTGATCAGTTCAAACCCAAAGACCCTGTTAAGTTCCTTGACAAGATTTGTTCTGAACACTTCGAACCTGTACTGACCAATGCATATAAAGACCTTGCAGACTATACCAATGCATATGTGAATCGTATGGAGATGGGTCGTGAGGTGATTGCAGATCGTGGTATCTGGGTTGCCAAGAAACGTTACATTCTAAACGTACATAACAACGAGGGTGTCCAGTACGCAGAACCCAAACTCAAGATGATGGGTATCGAGGCGGTTAAGTCTAGTACTCCACAGGTTGTGCGTAAGAAGTTCAAAGAAATCTTTGGTGTTATCATCAATGGAACCGAGGATGAGACTCAAGGGTATATTCGTGACTTCCGCAATGAGTTTACCAGTCTGCCCGCAGAGGATGTATCATTCCCTCGTGGGGTGAGTGACATCAAGAAGTGGGGTGACCGCAAGACCATCTACAAGAAGGCGTGTCCTATTCATGTTCGGGGTGCGTTACTGTACAACAAATACACCAAGGGTATGCGACACGAGTCAATCAAGAATGGTGAGAAGATCAAGTTTGTCTATCTCAAGACACCTAATCCTATCAAGGAGAATGTGATCTCATATCCACAGAACTTGCCTCGTGAGTTGCAACTGGAGAAGTATGTAGATTATGACAAGATGTTCTTTAAGACATTCCTTAGCCCACTAGAACCCATACTGGATGCGGTGGGGTGGACTGCGGAACCAACTTCGTCATTAGATGATTTTTTCTCTTGACTTTAGTTGATGACTGTGGTATTATAACACCATGAGATATTCACTTACAATATTCAAAAACACGTTTGACAACCAGACCCATCGGGGAATGGAGGTTGAATCGTGGGAGAAGTTTGAAGAACTATTATATCATATGTTTGATAAGGAGGGTAGAAAAGGTGGTCGAGATTCTTCTGTGCTTATTAGTCCTGCTCGTTATTTTCCCGATACTACGAGGTCTAATAAGAATGTTGATTTATGGGGCGGTTGGGCTGCTCTTGATGTGGATGATTATGTACTACGTCCTGATTCCAACCTCAATCCTAGTGACAGCTTAAAGGAACAACTTGCGGAGAAGTATGGTCGATTTCATTATGTATGTTATAATACTGCATCATCGACCCATGAGAAACCCAAGTTCAGACTGGTCTTTCCCCTGACCCGACAGGTAAAGAGTAAAGACCTTCCGCACTTCTGGTTCTCTATGAACAAACAGTTTGATGGACTGGGTGACAAACAGACCAAGGATATTTCGAGAATGTACTACGTTCCCGCACAATATCCTGATGCATATAGTTTCGTCTTTGTCAACAAGGGTGTACATCTTGACCCTGATATGTTGATGAACAAACATTCATATGTCGAACCTACTGGTAAAACATTTATAGAGAGGTTACCGCCTGAGATGCAACAAGCCGTAATACAGTATCGCAAAGATGCGCTGGAGATGACCGATGTGTCTTGGACATCCTATCGTGATTGTCCATTCTTCCCTAAACGAATGGCGGTGGAATATCAGACTATCAGTGAGACTGGTTGGTACAGTAAGATGTATTCCATAATGATTGCGACTGCGGGTAATGCGTACAAGAGAGGTTATCCTATCTCTGCCATTCAGATTGCACAGATGTGTTCGGAGTTGGATATTGAGACTGGTAACTGGTACAAGAATCGTCCCTTGGATAAGGAAGCAGACCGTGCATTAGAGTATATCTATCGCAATGGTTAATCAAAGTCTATATAATACAGGACTAATTACGGAGTAAGTATGAAAATATTGATAACTGGTGCCGCAGGGTTTATTGGTAGTCACGTTGCGGACAATTTGTTGGAGGATGGTTTTGATGTTGTTGGTGTTGACAACTACAATAACTATTATGACCCAACAATAAAACATGATAGAGTTGAATACTTTGGTCATAGGGTTATTCCTTGTGATCTAAAAGACTTTGATGACTTGGATGAGGTGTTTAACAAGGAATTACCTGATATTGTCATCCACCTTGCTGCACGTGCGGGTGTGCGTGATTCGGTTGGTAATGAACAACTGTATCACCAAGACAATATTATTGCAACACAGAATCTTATTCAAGTATGTAAGATGTATAAGGTTGCAAAGGTTGTCTATGCATCTACCAGTTCGGTCTATGGTGGTACACCTATCCCCAAGACTGGTTGGACAGAAGATGAGGTTACTGGTCACCAGTTGAACCCATATGCATATACCAAGTACTGTAACGAATGTCAGTTCAAAATCTCTGGTCTAAACAATGTGGGACTGAGATTCTTTACTGTCTATGGGCCATGGGGAAGACCTGACATGGCACTATATCAATTCACCGATAAACTAAAACGTGGCGCTCCAATCGAGGCGTTTAACTATGGTAATATGAAACGAGACTTTACCTATATCGGTGATATTGTGGAAGGTATCAAACTCGCACTGTTCTCTGATATTGAACCAAATGAGATATTCAATATCGGTAGAGGTAAACAGGTAGAGTTGATGCACTTTATCGATTGTATAAGTAGTGAACTAAATGTGGAACCACAGATACTTCTTGCACCTAGACATCCAGCGGATACTCTAGAGACTTGGAGTGACACATCTAAGTTGAAAAAGTTGGGTTATGAACCCATAGTTAATATCGAACAGGGGGTATCTGCCTTTGTGAGATGGTTCAAAGAATATTACGGAGTAAAATGATGAGTGATGTAGAAGAAGTTGGGGGAGAATTGGAACAACCAAGAGCTCCAGAAAAGATGCGAATTGGTATTGTGGGACATGGATTTGTTGGGGGTGCGGTAGACTATGCGTTTACTCATCCAGACATTGAGAAGTTTTATGTAGACCCCAAACATGGTACTACTATTGATGAACTGGTGGAGTGGCAACCTCATGTGTCGTTTATTTGTGCCCCAACACCTATGTCTGATGAGGGGTTTGTTGATGCTTCCATCGTAGAAGATGCAGTTCTGAAACTGTTGGAACATACCAAAGGTGGTGTTGTTGTCAAATCAACAATTACACCAGATGTTGTTGATCGTTTATTCTCTTCTGTGTTTGAAGAAGATGTTAAACGTTTGACTATCAATCCTGAGTTCCTGACCGAGTCGAATGCGAAAGAACAGTTTGTGAATGCACCTTATCATGTAATTGGTGGTCATCCTGATTCGTGTCGTGGTCTTGCCGAACTTTATGACATATACAGTCTATGTGTCGCAGATGACTTCTTGTTCTGTAGTGGGACAGAGGCCGCATTTATCAAGTATGGTGTGAACTCATATCTTGCAACTAAGGTGACCTTCTTTAATCAGTTATATGATGCGGTTGACAAGTTTGGTTGTAACTTCCCTACGGTTGCAAATGCAATTGGTAGAGATAAGAGAATCGGTGTAGGTCATACACGAGTGCCTGGCTATGATGGTAAACGTGGATTTGGCGGTGCGTGTTTCCCTAAAGACACAAAAGCATTTACTTTGTTTGATACAGACTTGACTTTAATTGAGAAGTGTGTTAATATAAACAATGATTACAGAAAACAATATGAACTAGATGAACGTGAGGAATCAAATAATGTCAAGTATAATGGACAAACTGAAGAAGAACAGCAAGATCAAGACAACGGAAGTGTTGTCGGAGAGTAAGTTCTTCACAGAGAAAGATATGGTGCCGACCGATGTTCCAATGGTGAACGTTGCGTTAGCAGGAAGTATTGACGGTGGTGTCACGCCAGGATTAACAGTCCTTGCTGGCCCTTCAAAGCACTTCAAGACCTCGTTCGCACTGCTTATGGCGGGTGCGTACCTGAAGTCGAAGAAGGACGCTGTACTGCTCTTTTATGATAGTGAGTTTGGTAGTCCCCAATCTTACTTTGAGCAGTTCGGGGTAGATACCGCTCGGGTGTTACACACACCCATCGCCAATGTCGAGGAACTCAAATTTGACTTAATCGGTCAACTTGAGAATATCGACAGGAATGATGACGTTATCATCGTCATTGATTCTATTGGTAATCTTGCATCTAAGAAGGAACTAGAAGATGCGATTAACGAGAAGTCGGTGGCAGATATGTCCCGAGCTAAAGCGCTTAAAGGGTTGTTCAGAATGTGTACTCCGTATCTGACTATGAAGAACATCCCTATGCTTGCCGTCAACCACACATATAAAGAGATTGGTCTCTTCCCTAAAGACATCGTAGGTGGAGGTACTGGTATTTACTACAGTGCTGACAACATCTGGATTCTGGGAAGACAACAGGATAAAGTCGGAACTGAAATCAAGGGTTATCGTTTTATTATCAATGTGGATAAGTCAAGATATGTTAAAGAAAAATCTAAAATCCCTATCACGGTTACTTGGGAAGGTGGTATTGCCCCTTATAGCGGTCTGTTGGACGTTGCTCTCGCTGGTGGTTATGTCGCTAAGCCTTCTAACGGTTGGTACTGTCGTGTTGATAGGAATACAGGCGAACTTGTTATGCCAAAAGTTCGAGAAAAGGACACGATGCAAAAAGAGTTCTGGGAACCAGTCTTCGCAGAAACAGACTTCAAAGAGTTCATCAAGTCCCAGTATTCTATCGGGTTGGCACAGAAAGTAGACATGGATGAAATCGCCAATGCAGAATGAGGTTGAATCACAATTAAGTGAAGATGTTCATTTCAAGATCATCCCATCCGAAGAAGGTCATGGATGGGATGTTCGCATCCTCGAAGAGTTTCCCGAAACGGTAATCAGATTTGGTGCAATTGAGTTTGTGGGAGTTGAGGGAGAGAGTGACCAAGATGGTCAAATCTCTTTCAACTTCGATATTATTTCTACTCCTGATGACGATTTATCAAAAGAAGACTTGCCATTTCAAGACTTTGTTGGTAGAATACTACACACAGTAATAGAAATGTCAATCGCAGATGGGACGATGGTCGCACAAGATCAGAAGTCTGGTGACATTCTTGCCACAGATGAAATATATGATGAAATTGAGGAGTTAGAAGAAGATGAATATCAATCTGGAACAGACGATACTGAGGAACCTACTGACCAATGATGAGTATATGCGGAAGGTCGGTGCGTTTCTGTCACCAGATTACTTCCAAGGTGCTTACAAGGGTCTATTCAAAGAAGTAACAAAGTTCGTTGCAAAATACAATAAACTGCCCTCCCTCGAAGCATTCAAGATCGAGATGGATGAACACAACACTATGGGAGATGACGATTACCGCATGGGTGTCGAACTTCTTCCAGACCTGTTTAGTCCCGAACCAGAAAACCTTGAGTGGTTAATTGAACGTACCGAGAAGTGGTGTCAAGACCGTGCGGTATTCAATGCAGTGATGGAGTCTATCTCTATCATTGATGGTAAACACGCAACCATGCAGAAGAACGCAATCCCTGATGTCCTATCTAAGGCATTGGGTGTTTCGTTCGATACTAACATTGGTCATGATTATCTAGAGAATGTAGATGGTCGTTATGACTTCTATCACGAACAAGAGGAGAGAATACCCTTTGATTTGGACTACTTTAATCAAATTACGAAAGGCGGTCTTCCAAACAAGACACTCAATATTGCGCTTGCTGGTACTGGTGTCGGTAAGTCTTTGTTTATGTGCCATGTCGCTGCCAGTGCATTAAGTCAAGGACGTAATGCGTTATACATCACTATGGAGATGGCAGAGGAACGTATCGCAGAACGTATTGATGCGAACCTACTGAATGTTCCGATTGATCAGTTGGAGAATCTATCTAAGGATATGTTCACTGACAAGGTTCAACAGATTGCTGCGAAGACCCAAGGTAAACTGATCATCAAAGAGTATCCTACTGGACAGGCAAATACTGCACACTTCCGTGCATTACTGAATGAACTGAAACTCAAGAAGAACTTTGTACCTGAGATTATCTTCATTGATTATCTGAATATCTGTGCCTCATCTCGTATGAAAGGTATGGGTGGTGCAATCAACTCTTATTCTTATATCAAGAGTATTGCGGAAGAACTTCGTGGTCTTGCGGTTGAGTTCAATGTACCTATCATGTCTGCAACCCAGACTACTCGTGGTGGTTATGGTAATGATGATGTTGGTCTGGAAGATACTTCTGAGTCGTTTGGTCTACCCGCTACTGCTGACCTTATGTTCGCATTGATCAGTAATGATGAACTAAATAACCTTGGTAAGATCATGGTTAAACAGTTGAAGAATCGTTACAATGACCCGACCAGTAACCAAAGGTTCACTGTTAAGGTTGACCGCAGTAAGATGCGACTGACCGATGATGATGACGAGGAAATGATTCCTAGTGCTGACCCTGATAAGGGATGGGATGACAAACCAGTCTTTGACAACAGTTCTGCTGGTCAGAGAATGAAATCAGAAAAGTTTAGTAACTTCAAACTATAGGAAGGACACATGGACATGGAATTACACTGGGGATGGCCTGTAACCACCACCATATTGATGTTTGTAACTTATTGGGTCGGTAGGGTGATGTCCTTCGCAGATGGTTTTGACGAAGGTCGGTCAGAAGGAATCGAGGTCGGAAGTAAAACTACCGCTAGGGTAGTAATGAAATATTTGCGAGATGAACATAACGCAGAGATTACCAATCAAGAAATTGAGTCGATAATTGATGGTATACAAATAACTACATATGATACTGATGAGGAATATGAAAATGAGTAGTGCAAAACTAGTCGCATTAAGTAAACCCAGCACGACAACGGATTGTCATACTGCCGGTGAACTGATTGCGTACACAGCTAGGGTGAGTAATCCCGCAAACCAGAACAACACCAAGACCGCATCCAAACTCTTGGGTTATCTAATTAAGGAAGACCACTGGTCACCATTTGAGATGGTGCATATGACAATGGAGATCAAGACTACTCGTGATATCGCACGACAGATTCTCCGTCATCGTTCGTTTTCATTCCAAGAGTTCTCTCAAAGATATGCGGTGAGTGAGAACATTGGTGTGGTACGTGAGACCCGAACCCAAGATGAGAAGAATCGTCAGAACTCTGTTGTCTCTGATGACCAGAAACTCAAAGATGAGTGGTTCCGATCTCAAGCAAGGGTTCGTAACTATGCGAAGAAAGAGTACGAAAGTGCGTTGAAGATGGGTATCGCAAAGGAACAAGCACGTGCATTGTTGCCCGAAGGTCTGACCGAGACAACCTTGTATATGGCAGGTTCTCTTCGTTCTTGGATTCACTACTGTCAGTTGCGTATGGGTAATGGTACTCAGAAGGAACATATGGAGGTTGCGGATGATTGTTGGGAAATTATCAAACAACACTTCCCTGATGTGGTTGCGGCACTAGAGAATGACTGAGATAGTAATAAGAAACAAGGAACTATTGAAGACTCTTGATGAGACTATTGATATGTTCCTTCCGCACCGTGAACTCATGGAAGAGTTGTCTAACCAGACATATCATAATCCAGAAGAGCGTGTTCCTGTTGGTGAAGGTGAGATATATTGCAAACCCGAATATCTTCATAAGATGTTTGACAGTGATAAAGAACATAAAGGATTTCCCGAACAGGGGTATGGTTTCCAAGTTGCATATGGTAGAGATAAAAGACCAGATGTTTTTGCACCACTAAAACACTGGACTAAGACTGAACTACCGATGAGGTTTGGTGCAAGGTCAAACTCTCTTACATCCTACTATCCGCCTGGCGGTTTCGTGGGATGGCATACCAACTGGAATGCACATGGTTACCAGATCATTCTCACATGGAGTGAAGATGGTGATGGTTACTTCACTTATTATGATAAAGAGAAAGATGAGTTTATCAAACATCCCGATAAGAAAGGATGGCAGGCCAGATGGTATCGGTTTGGTCGTGATGACGAACCCGAACATCATTGTTGGCACGCTGCGTGGACTAACTGCCCTCGTTTCACTCTTGCGTTTAAGTTTCCTTACCATATTGGGGGTAATAATATGGAAGAACAGGCACTTGGTGCGATAGAGGATTTCATATCAGAGTTAGAAACGCCTTGACTTTTGTTGTCATAGGTGGTATTATTAGGTTATTAATTGAATGGAGTTAAATGTGAAAGGTTCGACAAACAATAGTATTGAATACAAATATGATGAAGACAAGGCAATCCGAGAGTTGATGGATTACATTGACGGAACATATGGAGAACACTACTCAAAGAATAAGTTTCAGGCGACTGAGTTTATCATTGATGGTGGTCATGGTGATGGTTTCTGTATCGGTAACATAATGAAGTATGCACAACGATATGGTAATAAGAACGGTTATAATCGTGCTGACTTGATGAAGGTATTACATTATGCAATCATCCAACTACACGTACATGACCATTACGAGAGGTAGTTATGGAAACATTTTTCGGAATCGTTATAATAGTCGTAAGTCTAGTCTGGGTACTAATCTCGTTCCATATGATAGAAGAGAGGAAGAGGGGTGAATTTCTACCCTTTCCGTGGGAAAAGGGTGGATGGTTACGTAATGGTGAAAATCGGAAGATATTCAATAAGTCGGATATTAAATACCGTGATGGGGATAACACTTAAAAAAACCCTTGCCAAAACGTATTCGGTGTGGTATAATACTTGTATTGAGAATGAGGAATGATTATGAATATTATTGAATACTACACCGATGTTGACCCCAACCAGACTTCTCGTCAAGGCATTGTCAACACAACCTATGACAAGTTAGTGTCTATTCTGGGTGAACCCACCTATGTTGATATTGGTCGTGACGAGAAAGTCAACTGCGAGTGGTCTGCTAAGGTTACCTATCAAGACCCACTGTCTGATGACCCCGCTGATACTAAGACCGAGGTTGTCACCATTTATAACTGGTGTACTGGTAGTATCCCCTACACACTTTATCCGTGGCACATTGGTGGTCACAACTTGCGTGCCGAAGAACTTGTTCACGCAATCATCCGTAATGAAATTAAACCTGTGGAGTAAATTATGCCGACTGATGAACAATTTGCAAGAGTGCAAAAACTAATCTGGGGATTGTATATCCTCATTCCTTCAACCTTTTTGTTTGAGAATTTATTATGAGTAGAATGGGACAGTTTGTTTTTGAGTGTCAAGAGATTGCTGAGAGTAACTACAACGAATCTCGTGATGTAGTGATTGCGGAAGTAGAGAGGGCGTTCTTTCGTGATAAAACCTTACTCCCGATGGCGATGAGTGCTGCGCTTGACCACTGGGAAGAAATTCAAAGGGACTTGCAGAGTACCTATTAATTATAAATAAAGTCTTTAAGGAGTGTGTCATGCAAAAGGCAAAGAGAATAAAGTCTCGTCATGCACGAGTACTGTTTGATAAGGACAGTCCCTATCGACAGAAAGTCGTTCCCGACAAGACAAAATACAATCGTAAGAAGAATCCCCGCAAAGTCGGGGATTTTTTTTGTCTAAAATAAATCCACTTATAAAGGATAACTCGTATAAATAAAACTGTATGGATATATTTACTCTAATCAAAGAATTGGGGTTTCCCATAGCATCCGCCTTAATAGGCGGTTTCTTTATGTTTCTGACACTCAAGTATATAATGAATGGCGTTATCGGTCAAGTGAAGTCATTACGTGGGATTGTGGGAAGTCTCGATAATCGTGTTAAGACTATGAACCATGATATGGTTCGTATGGACACTACTATGTGTGTTGTTCTGGGAATAAGACCAGACCTTAACCGCATTAGTAGAGCAGATGGAAAAACTGATGCGAGGAGAGATTAATGGTTGACCCATTTACCGCAGTAGCAACTGCTACCGCTGCTTTCAACGGTATTAAGAAGATGGTTGAGGCGGGACAGAACATAGAGTCCACCTTTGGTCAGATTGGTAAGTGGTATGGTGCGGTTTCTGATTTCAACGAAGCAAAGAGACAAGCAGAGAATCCACCACTATTTAAGAAGTTGGTAAACAAGGTTTCTGTTGAAGAAGAGGCGATGAACGTCTATATTCAAGAGAAAAAAATTAAAGAACAAGAAAGTCAGTTGCGTGAGTTACTGCTTTATATGTACGGCCCTGATGCATATAGAGAGTTAACCGAACTTCGCAGAGTTATAAGAGAAAAAAGGGAGAAGGATGTCTACGCACAATCAAGAAGACAGAAAGCGTTCATATGGAATGCTCTTGGTTGGTCATCAGTAGGTGTTCTTGGTTATCTAATATATCTGGTTGTTCTTGTTATCATAACAAACAGTCAGTGATATGGAAACAGAATTAGTTACGCATATAAAGGACTTCGGGTTCCCGATAGTTGCCGCTGTGGGTATGCTCTACATGATCTATTTCGTGTGGAAGACCATCACAGAAGAAGTGGAAAAAAATCTGGAAGAAACTACAACTACTCTAATCGGTTTGATAGATCGTATTAGAATGCTTGATAATGATATTATCCGATTGCAACAGAAGTTGGACACAGTAATCGAAATGAGGAATCAACAGAATGAAAAAGAAGACGAAAATTAGTCTAGGAGTCTGTGTACTGATTATCGGTATTTTATCGGTCACATCGACAGACGCTTCTCCGATTGAACACAAGTTCAAGTCTCCATCGTTTAGTGGCATCAACCAATCCAGTCACTACCTTACGATTGAGAATCAAGAGACTTCTCGGAAAGACGCAATCAAACAAGAATTGAAAGACCTTCAAGAACAGTTGGAGAGAGATGCCGAGAACACGACTCTCGCAAAGTTTATTAGAAATGTGGAAAGTAGAATCTACTCTACATTGTCGAGACAGATTGTTGACGGTATGTTTGGGGAGAATCCTTCTACGAGTGGTGAGTTCAACATAGAAGGAACAGGTATATCATATGTCACCGATGGTGATGTAGTGATATTAACAGTTACAGACGAGGATGGCAGTGTTACGACTATTACTATTCCCCTTGGTGATTTTGGTATCTAGTTGTGCTTCTATTGGTGGTAGTCAATTTGAAATACCGACAAGAGAGGGTGCAACAGTTCAGTTAACTTTACTACAAGAAGAACTGATCAGTGTGGGTCAACCTAAAAGAAAACCTACAGTTGCAATATACCAATTTACAGACCAGACAGGGCAGAAGAGACAGAACAGTAGTGGCGGGACTAGTTTTAGTTCTGCGGTTACTCAGGCACCAGACGTATATCTGATACGTGCGTTGACTCGTGCCGGTGACGGAGAATTCTTTAGGGTAGTAGACCGTCAAATAATTGACCATGTGACGAGAGAACGACAGTTAATTCGTCAAACACGTCAATCTTACGAGGGAAATGACTCTCAGAAGCTGCCAGCGTTAAGTTTTGCTGGTATGATAATTGCAGGAGGTATAGTAGGATACGATACTTCTATTGACACAGGGGGTGCAGGCGCCAGATATCTTGGTATAGGTACTTCTCGTCAATTTAGCATAGACACGGTGACAGTCAATTTACGACTGGTGTCAGTTGCAACAGGTGAAGTTTTACTTGATGTCATCTCAAGTAAAACCATACTCTCTACTGGAATCAGTGCAGATGTATTTAGATTTATAGAACAGGGTACAGAACTGGTTGAGGTTGAATCGGGTGTTACTCAAAACGAATCGGTCTCGATTGCGACACAACGTGCGATAGAGACTGGAGTCCTCGAACTCATTAGACTAGGAGAGTCGAAGGGGTTCTGGGAATTAATGGAGAAAGAAGAGAATGAACGTTAAACAAATAGGTTTTGTGATGATGTTCTTGATAGGCACCGCATACGCTGATAACCAAATCTACATCGACCAAGTTGGTGCAGCTGCAGTTATCGAAGTTATACAGGACGGTTCAGGAAACAAAGTTGGTGGGTCTGTTACAGATGATACTAAAATGTTACTGAGTGGTGATAACATGGATTTCAATGTCAACCTCTCTGGTGGTAGTAATAACGTGATAGGTAGTGTTATTGGTACATCCACGGTAGATATTGATGTCGATGGTTCTACAAATAACATAGGTTTCGATGTCGATAAGGATAATGTGTATGGCGCTACAGATGGGAACTACGTAATTAATGTTACTGGTGGTAATAATGATTTAGACATAGATGTTGCTTCACTAGATACTGCAAATGATGTAGACTTTGATTTTGTATTAACTGGTGATTTCAACGAAGCTGATGTCAATATCGATGCATCAAGTTTGACTTTTGACTTGGACGTGGCGGGAGATAACAACAGTTTACTATACAATGCAAGTGGATATGATGGTCACGAATTCATATTGACTGGTACTGGTAGTTACTGGGATGTTTTTGTAAATCAAGAGTCTACATTGCAATCCGATACATTGGAGATAGACTATGATGGTTCGGGGACTAGTGACACATCCTCTACATTATGTATTACTCAGTCTGATTCTGGTACTGCCACAGGTTGCTCACCCTAATACAGATGTGGGTTCCGTAGATCGTGCAGTTGGATGGAGACAGATACTTAGAGACACAACTAAGATTGAACCCTTAACGGGGCAGGACGTAATCTCGAAGGATGATCTTCGCACAGGCGAGGGTCGCCTTCAGGTTCGTTTTGTAGATGACAGTAAATTACGAATGACCGAACACACCCGCATTGTTATTGACAATGTGGTCTTTGATGAAGACCCAAGTAAGTCAGACTTGGCGATGACTTTCGCCCAAGGAACTGCCAGATTTATCTCTGGACAACTGGGTAAGGTTGACAAGGAGAACATCAGACTCAAGACACCCACCGCATCTATCGGTATTCGGGGAACAGACTTCACGGTCACAGTTGATGAGTTCGGACAAACCCTCGTGGTACTCTTGCCCGATGTGGACGGAATATCATCTGGTGAAATTATTGTTTCGACAATGACAGGTGAAGTAGTACTCAACAAACCATTCGAAGCAACAAGAACAACTGTACAAGAAACCCCGCCTAGCGCACCCGCAATCCTAGACTTGACTCTGGATATGTTGGATAATATCATGATTATCAATCCTCCCAAGAAGAAACAAACCGAAGAAGAATTTCTCATGGATGTGAATGCATCCAAGAACATCAACCCCCTTGACCTAGACTTTCTAGACCAAGACCTGTTAAACGAAGAAGAACTGGAACGAGACTACCTTGAGTTTGGTGAACTTGATATTGACTACTTAGATGTAGAACTACTGGAGAACCTACTGGATACTTTCGATTCTTTGGGTGAAGAACTGTTGGAAGAGAGTTCGAGTACTGGTGAACTTAACCTTGAGGGAACCGAAGAGGGATACGATACTATTACCCAAGTCGCAACTATTATTGAGGGCGATAGGGTGTCGGTCAATAGGGAAGTAAACGATACAGTCCATATATCGGTTGACAAGAGTTCGTACACAACGATCAATATAGAACAAGATGGAAAAGAACTAGACCCCATAAAAATTAATGGACTTGGTACAACGATAAATATAGTACAATGAAAACATGGCACGTACTTATTACACTCGGTCTTCTGGTTGGTCTAAGGTTACTTGACCCATTCCTACTAGAAAGCACACGACTCTCATACTTTGATTCGCTACAGAGATCACAAGACGTTACGTCAAGTGAACAGATTGTACTGGTGGATATAGACGAGAAGACCCTAGACAAATTCGGACAATACCCGATTCCTAGAGAGGTCATGGCAGATGAGATAGACAAGATTGAGAGTAGTATCATTGCGTTCAATATCTTGTTCTCAGAACCAGACAGATTTGGGGGTGATGAACACTTTGCGGACATCCTATCATGGAAACAAGCAGTAGTTGCCATTGCACCATCCAACAGAACCAACACAGACTACAGACCACCTCGTATCGGTACTGCGACATTCGGTGACAGGGATGCCGAGGACTTCCGACCAGAACTGGGTGGTATGTTGTTTGCCCAACCAATAATACATGACAATGCATTTGGATATGGTACAATATCATCCGCACAGGATGTTGATGGTATCATTCGTAGACAACCACTATTAGAACACTTTGATGGCAGACTCTATCCCGCATTTGCGTTAGATGTACTACGAGTTGCCGCAGGGGATTCATCTTACCAGATATCCACGGATGACTATGGTATTCAGTTCGTTCGTATCCCCAAGTTCAAACCAGTAACCACAGATGCGACTGGTAATGTCACTATCGCATACTGGAATGAGTTCAAGAGGTACTCGTTCACGGAACTGGACACTATACCAGAAGGTTCGATAATCATCGTAGGTGCGACTTTCGAAGGTTCTAGTGTAGTATCTACTCCGATGGGTTCTATGTATCCCCACGATGTTCAAGCGAACCTAGTCAAGACGATGATTGATGGTGTAGTCTTAAAACGACAGTCAGAATTTATTTTCTATGAGGTATTGACAACTCTTGTTTTGTGTGTTATACTCTTAGCTCTGTTAGGGAAGGCTAATATACTCGTTTCAGGCGTGTCATTCTTCGTCATAATCGGTGGTATCCTGTACATAATTTATGATTTATTTCGCACATACTTTGTGCAACTAGACCCGACATTCCCTATCATAACACTGACCCTAGTGTTCGCTCATGGTTCCTTTGTACAGTTCTATACACAGTTCAAAGCAAAACAAATGATTAAGGGACAGTTTGGTACATACCTTTCACCAGACATGGTTGATATGTTGGCAAAAGACCCTAGTCTGATGAAACTGGGTGGTGAGAGAAAGGAGATGACCTTCTTGTTTATGGATATATGCGGGTTTACTCCGATATCTGAACACTACAAAAACAAGAACGATGCAGAGGGTTTGGTCACATTAATTAACAATTATCTTAATGAAATGACTAATATTATCCTAAATAATGGTGGCACAATCGACAAGTACATGGGTGATTGTATTATGGCATTCTGGAATGCACCACTACCATGTGAAAATCATGCCGAGATGGCAGTCAAATCCGCAATAGAGATAGAAGAGAAGACGAATGAACTTAGACGACAATATAGTGAACAGGGTTTACCCCCCATCAATGTTGGAACTGGTATCAATACAGGCACTTGCATTGTTGGTAATATGGGTAGTGAGTCAAGGTTTGATTATTCAGTCATCGGAGACTCCGTCAACCTTGCCGCAAGACTCGAAGCAACTGCCGCTCGAGGAGACTACCTCGAATATAAAACAATCTACTCCAGTAACACAATGGAACAACTTACCAACATTGAATCGAGATCGATAGGTCAGATCAAGGTTAAAGGTAAAGAAGAACTCATTGACATCTATACTTTTCGTTCCTAATACGAAAAAGTTCTAAGAAACGTCCCCCTTATTCCATTTTATTCTACTTATTATTAAAATAAGAGTGGACAAACCCTGCCCGAAAGGTTATAATGTCTGTACAAAATGAGAAAAGAGAGAGAGATTATGAGTTATCAACCCGCCCAGTACGATTTTTCGACTTCGAACGAGACTATGTCTTACTACTATGATGTGAGTGCAGACAAGTTTGTTTCCAAGATCGAGTTTCTTGACCAGAACCGTGTCATCGACTGTTTCGTTGTCGATAAGACTGCGACTGCCCAAGAGATCGATGAGATGTTTGATAAAGTTTATCCGCACTACAATACTGATCTGAACCAATTATTAGAGGAGATTTCATAATGAATGTTGTTTATGGTTTGTTAGGAGGTTTTTTGATAATGGGTTCTGTCGGGAGTCTGGAACATGGCACTATGTCTATTGTTGAGTGTTTGATGTGGGCGACAGTTGGTTTTGGTTTTGCTGGTCTTGCTTTGAATAAGGATAAAATATAATGGCTCTTGCACCAATGAATGTTGAACCCCTGTTAGGTGAGTTCGTAGAGAAGGAGTTTGGTCACTACTTCCACTACTCTGTGAACGATGATATGGATATGCCAGACTTTGCGAAGTATCCCCACAAGGTTTGGGTCGGTGGTCTAGCTAGACGGTATCGTTATGCGGAGGTCAAGAAGACTGTCGCCTATATTGTGATTGATGAAGATGAGTATGGTAAACCTGTCATAGAGAAGTGGTTAATTAAAAAAAATATCGCTTATTCTTAAAAAAAGACTTGCCTTTAGTTGTGCCAGACTGTATAATACTTGTATTGAGAATGAGAAAAGAGAAAAGATTATGAAAAATGTGTTACCGATGTCTGCAATTGAAAATACTTATGTTCGTTTGAACGAGACTCGTGATGAGTCTGTTTCTTCTTTATCCAAGTTTGTCTTTGCTCTGCGTGACCTGTACGAGAACGAAGAAACTGTTGTCCTTTACTCTGACGTTAATGAGTTCTGGAACAACCCAAACTTCATTTCTAAATTAGTTTAATAGAGAGATTATATTATGAAAAATGAAATTGATGTGTTGATGAATGACCTCGTTATGCTGATCGAAGCAAGTGAGTGTTACAACGAAACTTACTACAATAGTGAGTACGCACGAATCACCAATCGAATCATCGAACTCGGAGGTTTTCAATAATGGGAATTCACGTAAACATTTACAAGCAAGCAAAACAAGGTGACTGGTTAGATGATGTCGATACTACTGCTGGTGGTGAGTCATCTTACGCAAAAGGTTTCACAGTGGTGAATGCGGATGGGCCGTTTGAACCGTGTGAGGATTATCCTGCCGCAGAGTTAGTGATGGCTGAACCCATCGGTGGGAGAAAGATTTTGAGACTCATTCCAGTCTCGAAAAAAGGTAAGTGGACACAGTTCGGTGGTAACTACGCTGGTTGTTCTGACTCAAGGTTTTCAGACCTTTGTGATCGGTTGCTCGGTGTAAATTTCTACGGTGCAGTTGCAGTCCATGATAGAGTAGAAGGTTAATAGGAGAAGATTATGAGTCATGAAGTTGAAATGGTAGATGGGGTTGCTCAGATGGCGTATGCTGGTGAGACACCTTGGCACGGATTAGGAACAAAGGTCGCACCCGACCTATCCCCAATCCAGATTATGAATAAGGCGGGTCTAGACTGGTCTGTTGAAAAAGAAGCGATGACTACTGCATCGGGTATCGAGATTGAAGGTAAGAAGGCGTTGGTTCGTTCTTCGGACAAGAAAGTTCTTGATGTTGTTGGTGATGGTTGGAATCCTGTACAGAACCAAGATGCGTTTGAGTTCTTCTCGGAGTACACTCTCGCTGGTGATATGGAAATGCACACTGCGGGTTCTCTGAAAGGTGGTCAGATGGTATGGGCGCTTGCGAAGGTCAAGGAGTCGTTCGATATCCTTGGTGGTGACCAAGTTGATTCTTACTTGTTGTTCTCTAACCCACACAAGTATGGTAAGGCAATTGACGTTCGGTTCACTCCGATTCGAGTGGTTTGTAACAACACTTTGTCAATGTCTCTGGGTGCGAACGTTGCGAACTCGGTGACAATGAATCACCGCAATGCGTTCAACCCTGATATGGTTAAGGAACAAATGGGTATCGCATCCGAGAAGTTTGCGAAGTACAAAGAGATGGCAACATTCCTCTCTACCAAGAAGTTCTCTATGGATGCATTGGTTCAGTACTACAACGAAGTGTTCCCACGTACCTACCAAGGTAAGAAGGACATCAATGTTAAGAACTTTGCTGATCTGTCTACGAATGGTCAAAAGGCACACTCTTTCTTGGAGACTCAGCCTGGCGCTCATTTCGGTGAAGGTTCATGGTGGCAAGCACTGAACAGTGTGACCTACTTGACTGACCACAAAATGGGTCGTGAAGTAGATTCACGTTTGTCCTCTGCATGGTTTGGTGCGAACCAGACTCGTAAGATTCGTGCGGTTGAGAAGGCAGTTGAGTTCGCAAACGCTGCCTAATCCACGGATATATAATCGGGTGAGGAAAACCTCACCCACTTTTTTATAATAGGAATTGAAAATGCAAAAGAATGATATAGTATCGGTAATGACCGCATATGGTGAGTATGTTGGTAAGTTTCACGAACAGGGCAGTACCAAGGTTACGTTGAAAGACCCACGAATGATTGTCCAGACCGAACAGGGCATGGGGTTCGCTCATGGTATCTGTGCGACTGGTAAACCTGACCCACTGTCAGTTGATATTCAAATGGCACAGGTGGTGTTCATCACTGATGTGAATGAGAGTATTGAGAAGGAATATCGTAAAGCGACAAGTGGTCTTATCGTATAGACTAGGGTATTGTGCGTAGATCATGGAAGGTCTACGCATTTTCCACAATTCTGGTGGTCTTATTCCGAGATTACCGACTATCCCCGCAAAAATAAATGAAAGTTTTTTGTAAGTCACTGATTTATAAAGGATTCTTATTTCAGAAATAAGTTGACAATAGTTGCCCAGTATCGTATAATGTATATGTAAAGTCGAGTTGAGAGAGAGATTTATATGAAAACAGTATGTGTCCAAGGTGGTAACAAGTTTCAGCGTGAGATGGTTCTTAAACTTGCGAACTGGACTCTTAAAGAGTTACTTCCCAAACATCGTAGGGTCGATGTTGCGATTCGCCTGAAAGACCTGAGTAAAGATGGTGTTGAAGGGTGGTGCATGGAAGAAGAAGATCGATTCTTCATTGTTGATGTTGAGAAGAATCAATCTCTGAGAGACTTAGTGACTACTGTTGTCCATGAACTGATTCACGTCAAACAGTATGTTAAACGTGAGATGGTTGACTACTATGACCGAAAGGCACAGAGTCGCAAAATCCGTTGGAAGAAAACTGTCTATGGTTACGGCACTGCATATGCTCGTCAACCTTGGGAAAAAGAGGCGTTCAAACTACAAGAAGTTTACGCTGATCGTGCTTGGAATGAGGGAATTATATAATGAATGTTGATTACGATAAACTTGATTACGCAACCTACCTGTTGAATCACGAACAGAAACAAAACAAAGGGGCGAAGTCGAAAGACTCGGAACGCACCAAAACTTACAAAGCGGAGTGGATGTTTCAACGTCAGATTCTAGACGTGACCTTTGCTGACATCACAGAGGCGCAGAAGTTCGCCAAAAAGATTTACAAGACCAAGACTTGGCAGAAGTTGTGGCAAGAATCGATCAACGACAATGTTGCGAAGATTTTTGATGCGACCCCACGTATTGTTGCGATGAACGCTCGTAATAAGAAGAACTCTGGTTACACCAATGGTCGTACTGTGACTCTTGCTCAGTCTGGTCTGAATCGTTACACTCTACTCCACGAACTTGCCCACTGTCTTGGTCATATGCATCATGGTCGTTCGTTCCGCCAGTGTCTACTGAAACTGGTCGGTGTGTTCATGGGTGCGGAAGAGAAGGCGATTCTCAAGAATGAGTTCAAGAGAAAGGGTCTTGCTTCTGGTAATGCTCGTAAGGCATTGAGTTACGACAAGTGGATTGCTGCTCGTGATCGAATGGAGAAACTACGTGCCAAAACTCAACGTGAACAGGAGAGAGTTGATCGTATGAAATGGGATAGGATAATGCAGGGTGTGTGAATAATATGAAGACTAAAATACACGTAAATATGCACAAGATTCGTGCCAATCTAAAGAACGGCACCGAAGAACCTGTGATAACAGTGAAGGATTATAAAAATAACAGATATACCAGTAATGCGATTATTCGTGATAAGGATGGTAATGAGGTTGCGAGGGTAATTTACTCCCCAACCAAACCACTTTCGTGTGGTGCTAGAGTATGGATTGAAACTAACTTAGAGGTAGATACTGATGGATGATACAGCAACAAAATTATTGGGAGTGGTAACACTTTCTATGGTAACCTTTGTATTGGGGTCATGTCTTGGTGCGAGTTCTGTCCAAGATACATGGAGACTGGATGCAGCTGCAACCGAGTGCGCTCAGTTCAATCCGAGTAATGGTCACTTTGAATGGATGACTGATGAAAAACAACCTTGATATTTTATTTGACCGACTCCGAGAAGAGGGTTGGTATTGTGGATGGGGTTTGGCTTGCTGTCAATCTTGTGCGTGGGATGATGTTCCCTTCGAGCATGAAGTAGGCCCATTCAAAGGGAAAGATATCGATTTCGATAAGTGTCTGTTCAATCATGAACAAGACTGTGAGATCGATGTTTTCGAACTAGATGAGAATGCTGAAGAGTGTGAAGTGTGTTATGGTGATGATGAGAATTGTCCACACTGTAAAGGCACTGGTTGGATTGTAGATGAGTCAGTTCTTGAAGAACTTGATATAGTTAATCGTAAGTATTCTGCGTATCCTCACTACACTCATTACGAACAAACAAATTCAACATTCTGTTTCAATGGTGACAAAGAAGGTGTTAAGAATCTGAAGGCAATATTACCTATCATCGAAGAGTGTGGTATTGAGTGGCATTGGAACCAGAAGGGCAATTCTCGAATAGACTTAGATTGGAGTGAAATAACTGATGCGAACCAGTAATGGATTAGATTGGTATGTCAAGTGGTTTGCATCAGTTATGATGGTCTGTGCGATGTCCGTCCGAGGTGTTGAAGGGTATCAATTCTATGACCTGATGTTTTCTATAATAGGTGTGATAGGTTGGTTCTGGGTATCATGTCTCTGGAAAGATCGTGCATTGATACTGGTAAATGGTATCGGATTAACCTTTCTACTAAGGAATGTTGTCGAGTTATTGTAAGTAATGCTTGCCAAAACAAATGTCATATAGTATAATGATACATATGAAACACAAACAAGAGAAATAGATTATGAATTTTTTACATGAAACCGTTGAATTGACTGAGATGAATGCGGTGACTACCGAATCTGGTCGTAAGTATAGAACACCAGATGGTGTTGACCTACCTTCGATTACTACTGTCCTGTCGATACTATCACGAGACTCTATTGCCAAATGGCGTAAACGTGTCGGTGAGGAAGAGGCAAATCGTGTATCATATCGTGCCTCTACTCGTGGTACTGCGGTTCACGAAATCTGTGAGAAGTATGTTGACAATGACCCTGACTACAAGAAGGGTTACACCCCCGATATCATTGCATCTTTCCTTGATCTCAAACCTATCCTAGATGAACGTCTTACCAAGGTCTACGCACAAGAAGCGCCTCTCTACTCTACCCATCTGGGTGTTGCGGGTCGTGTTGACTGTGTGGGTATCTTCGATGGTAAACTATCCATCATTGATTACAAGACCTCTATGAAACCCAAGAAGAAAGACTGGGTCAAGAACTACTTCATGCAAGAAGCGGGTTACGCTGTAATGTGGGAAGAACGTACAGGTATGCCGATTACTCAGTTGGTTACTATCATCTCGGTGGATAATAATGAACCTCAAGTGTTTGTTGAACACCGTGATAACTGGATTAATACTCTAAAAAACACAATTAAACAGTATAATGAGGAAAAATCGACTTCCATTTTATTATAAATAGATGTATAATAACACTTTATAACAGATGGGAACACTCGATGCAAAGGTTCAAACAATTTATTGGGGAAGCATATTCTTTCTTCCCCAAGACCGAAGATGAAATAACCAAGACTCTTGCGGACTGGCCACACGAAAGTGTTGCCGATGTAATTGCACTTTTCACATATCTGTCGAACAAAGGTATCGAAACACCTATCAACATCGACATGAAGAAACAGAAAGATATCAACGTTGCTCGTACATTCAAGGCAGTAGAAGATATCGGAGACATCAAACGTAACGCTGGATTGAAGACTGTACGTATTAAGTATGGTAATGGTTCTAGTGGTAATCGTGGTGTGAATAATAGAGGTAACCTGTTTGAGACTGCGTTTGCGAAAGACCTAAACGCATGGTTCGCAGAAGGTAAGGATGCGGTATCTGATGAGGGTAACCTCAAGGCAATTATGCATCTTGATGAGTTGTATGACCTCAGTGGTTCTCAGACACTCAAGATCAATGTTGTTGGTGGTGAGAATACCAAGAGACCATTAAACTTTAAGTCTAATATCGTTTTAACCAATACTAAAGGTGTGGGTAATGATATTGGTAAGAGTGTTACTGACGTTACTCTAGTAAAGGATAATGGCGAACAAATTTATCTCAGTCTCAAGTTCGAGACTACCACCACGTTCTTCAACGTAGGTGTTCGTACCAAGTTGACTCCCAAAGAAATCAAGGAAGGTAAGATTCAGAACGCTGACGGTCTGAAGTTGTTGCAGTTATTCGGTATTGACAACGAGAGATTCTGTGGTATATTCAATGACGATGTTAAGACCCAAGGTGGTAAAGTTGTTACCAGACCAAACCCAATGGCGATGAAGATGTTACTTGAAAGTGGTATCGGTCATGGTTATCATGTTATCCATAAGATGAAGAAGAACGTTTATTCCAAGAAGATGGATGTTGCTGCGATGCAGGCTGCTGCTAAGGTAGGAACTTGTACGGTTCACTATGGTGGTAAGACTGGTCGTGGTAAACGTATTGACATGGAACTCAGTTCACCGTACTATAGATTCAAACTAAACATACGAGACACTCAAGGCAAGGATGGTTATCCCACACGAATGATGTGTGACTTCACCACCTTGAAATTCTAATGGACTTTAAGAACTTCATAACAGAACAGAAGAACACTCACATGACCCATATCGAGGATAAGGTTCTCTATGGGGGTGTCAATGGTACTCGACAGGCAATCAATGCATTGAGAGAACTCCGTGATATGTTAGCGGGAGAAACCAAGAGTAAACTGTCCACCAAGTGGGACGGTGCTCCCGCAATCTTCTGTGGTCAAGACCCTAGTGATGGTGAGTTCTTTGTCGCAAAGAAAGGTGTGTTCGCAAAGAATCCTAAAGTCTACAAGACCGATGCAGATATTGATGCGGACATCAGTAGTCCTGACCTTGCGACCAAGATGAAACTCGCACTGAAACATCTACCAGAACTTGGTATCAAGGGTGTGATTCAAGGGGACTTCTTGTTCTCAAAAGGAGACACCAAGAACGAAACCATTGATGGTGAGAAGTATACGACTTTCCATCCCAACACAATCATCTATGCGATTCCCTATGACCAAGCAAAAGAAGTTCGTAGTGCTAAGATCGGTATTGTGTGGCACACAACCTATACTGGTAAAGACTTTATGTCGATGAAAGCGACATATGGTGTAAACGTGTCGAAATTTAACAGTTCTGTAAACGTATGGTCACAGGACGCAATGTTGCGTGATGTGTCTGGTGCGACTATGGATAAGAAAGAAACCGCAGAAGTAACCAAACATCTGTCTGATGCGGGTAAGATATTCAATAAGATCGCTGGTTCTACTCTACGTGAGTTAGAAGGTAATAAAGACCTTGCAACCCTGATTGAACAGTACAACAACACTTTTGTGCGGCAACAAACCGTGATTGGCAACACTAATACGCACGTAACAGGTTTAATCAAGTGGTTGAACGATAAGTTCCAGAAAGAGAAAGACAAGAGAAGTACTGAGAGGGGTAAGGCAACCCAACAGAAGAAGTTGGATGACTTTATGAAGTTCTTCTCACAGAGAAACAAAAAGAATCTGGTAATGATGTTCGATTTGCAAAAAAACATTGTACTTGCAAAATTAAAACTTATAAATAAACTTAATAGTATTAGTTCTTTTGATACATTTGTTCAGACCAAGACAGGATATAAGGTCAAGACAGGTGCCGAAGGATTCGTTGCTATTGACAAATTAGGTGGTGATGCGGTCAAGTTGGTTGATCGTCTAGAATTTTCGTATAACAACTTCAGTCCAGATATACTGAAGGGATGGGAAAAACCGTAAGGGGTAACATATGTCCAAACCAATGGGACTAAAAGAATTCATTAAGGTTGTTGAGTCACCAGACGAAGCGTTGAATATTCAACAACGTCTGAAACTCTCACGATCTCTCAAGAAAAATAAAGCCAAGATTGCAATGGGTCGTAAACGTGCGGCTCGTAAAACTGCAAATATGGACACTCTCAAAAAACGTGCAATGAAACAAGCACGCAACATGATAATCAAAAAAATCACTAAGGGACAAGACAAGGGCGATATGTCAATGGCTCGAAAACAGTCTATTGAGAAACGTCTAGATAAGATGAAACCTAAGATTGCGAAAATTGCGAAGAAGATTCTTCCTAAAGTACGCAAGATGGAAATGGAAAGAAAAAAAGGTAAACAGTCCAGTGATTAAAGATTTTAAGTCGTATCTAGTAGAAGAAGCGAAGGAAGTTTATTTTACGTTTGGTAGAATGAATCCTCCCACTATCGGTCATGGTAAAGTATTAGATACCATTGCAAAGAAAGCGAAAGGTGCAGACTGGAAAGTCTATGTGTCTCAGTCTACAGGCGCAAAAGACCCTCTGTCATATTCTGACAAGGTAAAACACCTACGCAAGATGTTTCCCAAGTATGGTCGAAACATCATGGTTGATAAAGAAGTAAAAACAGTATTTAATATCGCTGCAAAGTTGTATGACCAAGGATACAAACGAATCACTATGGTAGTCGGTCAAGATCGTCTACGTGAGTTCGAAGTGTTGTTGAACAAGTACAATGGTAAAAAGGCACGTCATGGATTCTATAATTTCGAATCTATTAATATCGTTTCTGCGGGTCAAAGAGACCCTGATGCAGAGGGTGTGGAAGGTATGTCCGCATCTAAACAACGTGCCAATGCAAAAGATAACGATTACACAGCTTTCACACAGGGTGTCCCATCGACCATGTCGGACAGAGACACTCGTAAGTTGTTCAATGACGTAAGGAAGGGTCTTGGTCTCAAGGAAGAGACATCTTTCAAACGTCACATCGAATTACCAAGGGTATCTGACCTAAGAGAACAGTTTGTTAAAGGTGAACTGTTTGAACTGGGTGATACTGTTGTTATCAAAGAGTCCGAAGAAGTTGGTGTCGTGTCGGTCTTGGGTTCGAACTATGTTATCGTGGAATGCGGTGACAAGAAGGTTCGTAAGTGGTTAGATGCAGTAGAACTGGTCGAGAAAAAAGCACCCCAAGACTCTGACATTAAAGATAAAGAAGGCACTCAACCCAAGAAGTACTATGCGGGTTTGGAGAAGTCTACCAAATCAAAACGAGATGCACACTTCAAGAAACATGGTAAGAAAGCAGACGATGATGACTCTGCATATAAACCAGCTCCAGGCGATGCGACCGCAAAAACAAAACCATCCAAGTACACCAAACAGTTCAAGGATATGTACGAGGAAGTATCTCAGAAACAACTCAATGATCTTGAGAAGTTTGCGGATAGACTCCTTGCTAAGTTTGATGTTGATGTTGAGTTTACACGTCACTTCGCTGATCGTATGAATGACAAACGTAATGACCCACCTATTACAGTGGCAGAGTTACAACGTGTATTCAAGAAGATTGCGAAGAGAAAGGCGAAGAACATTCGTCAGAATCCTGATAGTGAAGCGGTCATCAAAGACTTACAGACTGACCTGAACCTTCCTGTTGTTATTAACTACGACCGTAAGAAAGAAGAGTTCGAAGTTATTAACAAAACAATAATGCGTAAGAAGAACTTCAAGACTACATCTAACGTTATTACTACAGAGAATGCTGGTGAGGAAGGTACTGACACACTCGTCAAGAAGTATAAGAAAGATACTCCGATGGAAGATGCAGTAAAGACTGCACAGACAAAAATTAAACGAGAGAAAGAATCGGATAGGAAGAAACACGATGCGATTCTTGATCGTGCAAGACTTGCACGTGCAAAGGCAAAGAATAGGTCAACAAAATGATTAGACTATACGAGGCAGATGAAGCACTGAAAAAGAAGTCAGAGAAGTCTGGTATTTCGTATGGGACTCTCAAAAAAGTTTATAACCGTGGTGTTGCCGCATGGAAGACTGGTCACAGGCCAGGCACTACACCACAACAATGGGGATACGCACGAGTAAATGCGTTCATAGTCAAAAAGAAAAAGGGTGGTTTGAACCACGATAAGGATTTAGCATAACATGAAAACTATAAAAGAAATACTTGCAGAATGTAAAGGTGAGGAAGATTTCAAACCACACATGATGTATGACCCCAAGACTGGGAAAGGTTACAAGGCAGACACCTACGCAGACCATGTGAAGATGGACAAGATGGGTTACACCCACGACAAACCAGAAGTTAAGGAAGATTTTAATCCCGCTGGTGCAATCTTCATGACACAACTTGCCCTACTTACTCCATTTTTCTATATGTCTGGAAAAGGAATGATGAAGGAACTAGGACTGTTGAAGTCAAAATCTGCAAAGAAAGGATTCAACCCTAGTAAAGAAGACAAAAGTCTTCTACAAAAGTTCAAAGACCTCGTTAAACGCAAAAAACCTCAAGTGGTTAAAGATGTTGAGAAGAAGGCAAACGTAAAGGAAGGTGCAGAGAACTACACCATGAAGAAGGGTACATATACTCGTAAGGTGGATGGTAAGACTGCTGATAAAATGAAGAAACAGGGTTGGAAGTTAATTGCTCGTGAAGGACTTGAAGAAGCAAAGTCCTCGTCTGGTTACGAACTCTATCACCGTGACTTCTCTGGTGCAATGCAACACGCATATGCCCATGCCAAGAAGAAAGGTTTCATCGTAGACAAAGACGATGTTGACCACAAGGTTGCAATGGGGCCGAAGAGACCATCTAGTGGTAAGACCAATAAGTATATCCTAGATACTAACAAGAAACAGAAACTTCATGTACAGGTTGCAAACCTAGACAACAAACGATATGAGTTGAATATGTACATTGAAAGTGTACAACTTGACGAGTCTGTAATCTCCGATGTCAAAGACATTGTTGCCAAGAAACAGGCAAAGAAAATCCAAGGTGTCATGGTTGACTTGTTCACTGCATCTGCCATCTCTCAGATTTACGATAAGGTAAATGACGGTAACAAGGCAAAGATGGACAAGATGAAAATTGCCCAACTCGCTAACGCTGCAATGAAACTGATGAAAAGAGAAGATTTTATCGCAGAGAATGCTCGTGCGAAACGTGATGCAATGAGTGCGATGGGTAAAAGAGGTAAGGATAGTGCGGATATAGATACTGATGCAACAGACGATGATCGCAAGGCGGCATCTAAGAATGTTCTGATGCAAATCCGTAAGTTGTCTGACCTACCCAAAGGTGGTGAGATTGAGTTTGAAAATGGTAAGAAAGGTAAGATTTCTCAAGACGATGCTGGTAAGGTTGTTAAGTTGTTTAACACTCTGAAGAAACCACAGGACAAAGCAAAGTTCCAGAAAGTAATTTCTAAGGACTTGAAGACGATTCAAGGTCTGTTAAAAAGATTAGGTAGATAAGAATGTCAAAGTCACATTATCTTGGAGACGGAAGAGTAGGTGAAGGTATTCACATTGCTCGTGGTGCGGTATCACAAACTTCGCACGTCAACAAGTTCGGTTACAACACTGCGGTAGGGGGAAGTTTTGAGATCGTGTCTGATCTCGGCACTAATTATCTTCCTACGTCTGCGGGTGTTGTTTCTGTTGTGTCCTCGGATGCAAATGATGATGACGGAGACACTGGTGCAAGGACTCTGGAGATTGAAGGTCTTGATGCCAACTACGATGAAATCAAAGAAACTATAACACTGAATGGTACAGGTGCGGTAACGACTACTGCATCATTCTATCGTGTTTTCAGAATGAGAGTTCTGACTGCGGGTTCTAGTGAAACAAACGAGGGTAACATCACCGCATCTATTGGTGGTAATAATGTCGCACAAGTTCATTCAAATAATGGTGGTCAGTCACTCATGGCAGTCTATACCATTCCCGCAGGACATAAGGGATATCTGATTAAGTTCCAAGGTTCTATTAGTAAAAACCAAGAAGCAACATATCAGTTGCGTGTCAAGAATGGTACAGCCAATGCTGCATGGCAGATGAAAGGTCAGTGGGGAACATTTGCTCAACCTGTAACATTTGACTACATAGTACCATTAGAGATACCCGAAAAGACAGACATTCAAATTCAAGCAAAGGCTGGTGCAACCTCAGAGGTTGGTGCCATCTTTGATTTAATTCTGGTTAAAGATATATGAAATCATTTAATGACCATTGTAGTTGCGGTTCGGAATCCGATCTGGTAGAGAATAATATCTATCGGGTTGGTTCTGAGAAGTATTTCCAGTACTGGAGAGACTTACGTGAACAGTATCACAGTGGTGAACTTGAAATCAAACCAAGTGAGATTGACATCATGGAGTCAAACCTTGGTGAGTTCGCACAGTTCGGTGGTGAGAATGTCGCACTAGACTGTATCTTCGAAGAAGAAGAGAAGAAAGAATTAAACAAACCAAAACGTGGTGGGCCGAAGAAGTACTATGTGTATGTCAAAGACCCCTCAACCGATAAAATCAAGAAGATTTCTTGGGGAGATACAACTGGACTCAAAGTCAAGTTGAATGACCCTGCCGCACGTAAGTCATTTGTTGCAAGACACAAGTGCGAAACCAAGAACGATAAGATGACCGCTGGATACTGGGCGTGTAGATTACCTCGGTACGCAAAACAACTCGGACTCTCTGGTGGAGGAAGTTTCTTTTGGTAAAACCTTACACTGAGATAAAGGTTCGTAATGGTAGGGTAAGGGTTTTTAGAGAGAATGTCAGAGAAGAAGATTTGATCTGGCATAGAGACTTGAAAGACCGAAGTCTCCATGTACTAGAAGGAAATGGTTGGAAGTTGCAGAGAGACAACGAAGAACCTATGGACTTATTAGAAGGACATAGTTATAGTATTGACAAGATGGAATATCACCGAGTGATCAAAGGTGAAGGCGATTTAGTTGTTCGGATATATGAATAGAACATAAAAATCTTATAAATAGAACTATACTTAATTTAATGGGAAAAGATGTAATGGCAACAAAGGAAACTCAAGCAATAAGACTTGCTCGAATTGAGACAGATTCGACTGCTCGTTTTGATCGTTTGGAAGATAAGATCGATAAGGTTGCGGAAGCTCTCGTTGCATTGGCCCGAGTAGAAGAGAAGATGATCGCCTTGGACAGGAATAACAGTAATAATTTTGATAGGATGAACAGATTCTCTCAGAAGTTAGATGAAATAGAAAAAAAAGTGGATGATAATGCCCACACTGTTGCAATTATCAATAAAGTTGTGTACTTAATAGGGGCTGCAATAATTGCGGGTCTCGTAAACTATTTGTGGATGTAGGAGAAACACCATGCAAAGTAAAGATATGAAATCATTAATGGATGCCTACTCCCAAGTCATCCTTGGTGAATCAGTAGAAATTGACGAAGCACGTCAAATGAAAGACCCCAAGAAAGACTCTATGGTTCAGAAAGGTGGTAAAACAATCGTAATCGACAAGTCAAAAGAGAAAGAGTACTTGAAGAAAGGTTGGGAACTCGCAGAGAAGAAGAAACTCGACCCTGTTGATGATGCAGAAAACGACAAAAAATTCAAAGACCGTGAAGACAAAGACATCGACAACGATGGAGATGTTGATTCGTCTGACGAGTATCTACACAAGAAACGTGCCGCAACTGACGATGCGATTGACGGTGGTAAGAAACCTGCTAAGAAAGAAGGTAATGCATTCACTCAGGCACTTAAAGCTGCCAAAGATAAGGGTGACGATACCTTTGTTGTTGCTGGTAAGAAGTACGATGTGACAACTAAAGAAGAAATCGAAGACGAGGGTGACGAAGAAGAGAAAGAAGCACCTAAAGTTGCTGGTAAGAAAGATGACAAGAAGAAGGTTGCATCTAATGCCAAGACTGCGGAAATCTCTAAGATTGGTGAAGACTTCGACTTGACTGATGCAATTACTGACCTACACAAGATGTGGGAAAGTGCCGCACAGAAGTCTAATGCAACTAAACCCGAAGAGATTGATTCTAAAGAGTCACCTAAGTCTAAAGAGTTCTCTAAGAAACATACAGTTGATAAGACTGATGAAGAAGAGACACACGAAACTGCATCTAAAGCGGGTCGTGCAACCAAAGCAAACTCTGGTAAAGGTTCTATCGATTCTAAGAAAGGTGACAACAAAATTGTTAAGTCTACCGAAGTTAAGGAAGAAGTTGAACTTGACGAAGCACTAAAGACTACTCATGTGATTGTTGATACTGCACAGGGTAACAAGATTATATCATCTGCCGCTGGTGCAAACGCAGAGAAGAATTTAAGAAATAATATCGCATCTGCTGAGAAACCTCCATTGAGTATCAAAGACAAAAAGACTTTGAAAATTGTTCAATTGAAGAAACCTGTTAGTCAAAAGAAAGCAGATGACATGATGGGTCAACCTCTGAAAGAAGAGGCTACACAGGACATCATTGCACAGGCACAGAACATCATCAATGGTAAGAGTATTGATGAGATTGCAGACCTGACTTCTGACAAACCAAAGAATGCATTTGATGGTCGTACCAGAGAAGCGAAAGCGTTTCTAGAACGTATGGCAAAGAGACGAGGATAACATGAATACAATAGTACTTCAAGGAACAGAAGCAGCCTGTGGCGATTCCAGTGGGACTGCAAGTAATTTTGGTGGTGCATCCGCAGTAAGGTTGATTAATACTCATACTGCGGTTCACTTGGTAACTTTGGAACAAGCAGGAGGTACTGATATCGGAACTCTTACTCTTGGTGCAAAGGATGTGGTTGTATTGAAGAAAGCACCTACCGATAAAATATTCGCTGCAAATACTGGTGTTAAAGGTGTTGCAGTCGGATTCTCACATTAATAACGAAAGGTAAATATTATGTCTATTAAAGCCCCCGCATGGTGCGAAAACGCAGTCCCTACCGCAAATGGTTGGGAAGACCCTGTAACTGGTGAAGTGTTCAAGTCTGGTGGATTCACCCCTGAACAAATCGCAGAGTTTCACGGTGTTGCAGAAGTAATCACTGAAGTACCTGAACCAGTTATCCAAACTCTAACAGAAGCACCTATCGGTGACAAGTCTCTTGATGAGATGACCAAGTTAGAGTTAGAAGCACTGGGTCGTACTCACGGTGTTGAATTGGACAGACGTAAATCTAAAAAGTCATTGGTTGGACAAGTAAAAGACTTGTTTTAGTAAACCCCTAAGTAGAGGGGTATACAACAATACCCCTTAACTTGGATTATATAATGCAACTAACGAAAGACAATCTAACACTCTACGCTGCTAGACACTATCAGAATCCTAAGTGTATCGACAGTGACGAGTTCTTTGAAGACCTCAAAAAGTTCAAATATGTAAAACGATTATTAAATCGTTATAGAGACACCGATGTTCTTTCTGAACGTTTAATCCTTAATCATCTAATTGTAATCTTCAATGTGTTCGGTATTCAGCCTGGACTTGACATCCTAGAACTTAAAATCGAACTAGAACATTGGGGGGCATTGAAACCCTTCCTCATTTTCCTTAAAGTAATCAAGAACCACGAATATACCAATATAGAAATGGATAAATGTGTTGTTGATGCATTAAGAGAGATTTAGAACTTTTTTCGAGTATAAATAGTATCATGGGAATATTAAAATCAGCAGCAGACTTAGTTTACACTATCCGATTCTTGAAGTTACTTGTAACTCCGTTCGATAAGACCGAGGCGTTCAAGAAAGGCATCATTGATGCGGATGGTAAAAAGAACAAGGAATTTAATACTAATAGTATTGATGACCGTGAAGCGTATCGTTCGCATTACACTCCATTCCACAGACTGGTATTCAATCTTAAAAAGATTATGGCGAAAGTGCCTGGCGGTCAATCGGTTGTTGCACGTTATGGTGCCGCACTTGCCTTGATTAAGGAACAGGGAGAGTTATCTGACACGAACCTCCAACGGATACACGAAGCAAGTGGGATTGATATTCTAGATTGTCTCGCTGAAGAATCACAGTGGTTTTTACTTGACGATAAACAACTATCGCCTGGCATTTATCGTATGAAACATGACACAGTAACCGCACTCTATTGCGAAGATATTGTGAAGAAAGGTGACCGAGTAAGAATTATAGAGACTCAGGCGTCACCTATTGACGAGGTTCTTGGGTTAGACATATATAAAGGACTACACGAAAATTCTAGTCAGTGGGTGTATTTTACTACAGGAGAGATTACCCGATGAAGAGAGATTTTCATAAGTTTTATGAAGAGATGACAGGTACTAGCGCAGTCGCTGGTGCGGGAGACGATAGTAGTACTGTCCCTGTCTATCTTGATAAGAAGAAAAAGAAGAAGAGACCTGATGTGGTCAAACGATTTTTACAGAATAGAAAAGAACAAAGAGATAAGTGGAGTAAATAATGGAATTTGTTTTGGAACAATTAGTTAACTTTTGGCAGTTTACTGTAGTAGGTATTCTGATTATTATTGGGTTTGTTGTCAATGCGTTTGGTGTTGACCAAGATGAACCCCTCGTAAATCTTTCGTATAAAGAGATGCCTCACATGAAACCAATCGCTATCCCAACTGCGGGTAAGGGTTTCTGGGGTGCGGTCTGGATGTGGATTACTGGTGTACGCACTTGGGAAATCGCAAAGGACTGGTATTTCTCTGTAAATGGTGAGAACTATGTTATCCCCAAAGGATTCGTGTTCGATGGTGCATCTGTACCTAAGTTCCTTGCATCATGGTTATCACCTACAGGTGTGTTGTTGGTTGGTGGTCTGGTACATGACTATGCATACAAATACACAGTACTTCTGAAGAAGGGTAAGAAAGGTGCTTCCGCACCCATGACACAGAACGAAGCAGATCAGTTGTTCCGTGACATTAACATCGAACAAAATGGTTTCCATCTGTTAAACAAACTCGCTTATTGGGCATTGGTCATTGGTGGATTTGTTGCGTGGAATGGTCATCGTGAACGTAACTGTACAATAAGAACTGGAGAAGAGTAATGTTAGATTTTATTACCTCAAGAATCAAAGAACGTACATCGGTTGATGGACTTGTACTGATTGGTGCTGGAATCACTTTCCTAATCCTTAAACCCATCGCTAACTTGGTTGCGCTTGGTGCAATCGCTTATGGTGCATGGACATTCTATAAGAAAGAAGACTAATGTTCGGACTATACGCAAAACTCGCAGTCGCTGGTGTCATCGGAATGTTAGTGTTCGGTGCGGTGTCAGAGTACCAAGACATGAAGAATCGTATTGCAGTTCTAAGAGAAAATAATGCGAAGTTGGAACTGGTTGCGGAAAGTAATGCAAGAGCGCTTGACGAGATAACACAGTTCGCAACCCAAATGGAAGAACAGAACTTAGAACTACAAACAAACCTCCAACAGGCAGAGGTGTACAAAGACAGTCTAATTGAAAAGTTTAGAGATCACAACTTGACTCGACTATCTTTGAAACGCCCTGGCATGATACAACAAAGGATTAATGATGCGACAAAGAAAGTTTTTGACGATATTGAGTCTCTCACTACTATTGACTCTGAGTAGTGGGTGCGCCCTTTTACGAACGCCTGAAGCACAGGTAGTCGTACAAAAAGAAGTAGTCGAGAAAAAGATTCCCCTTCAACGTAGTCCCAAACCTGTAACTCTGGGTGAACCCAAGTTTTATGTTGTGACCGAAGAAAACTTTGATGAATTCCTTACGGAGTATGTCAAAGACAATGGTCAACCTTGGGTCTTCTATGCAATGAGTGTTCGTTCCTACGAGACTCTTGCGCTTAATGTTGCTGAGACACGCAGATATCTCGAACAACAAAAGTCAATCATTATCTATTATGAGAATGCAATCACTGGTGAAATAAACAGTGAAAATAACTCAGAAAAAGATTGACATTTCTACCCATTTCGGGTAAAATAACCTAATTGAAAAACTCTGGGGGTATAGATACTATTACCCCTCAAGAAAACTACACTCTATGGAAAGTAAAATATGACCCTCAAGATTGATAAGAAGAAAGATTCCCTACTCGCTGAATATGCAGTAGGTATGTTAAAAGATTTTTATTTGAATGATTATGAAAAGAGTCCACAAGAGGGTTTCGCAAGAGCTGCAAAAGCATGGTCTAAGTACCGAGATGAAATGGATGACGAGTTAGCACAACGTCTGTATGACTACGTGTCTAATAAGTGGTTCATGTTCGCCTCCCCTGTTCTGTCAAATGCACCCAATGGACATGATGCAAAGAACAAAGGTATGCCTATCTCTTGTTTCCTCACATACGTACCCGACAGTCTTGAAGGACTGATCAGTCACTCATCTGAATTACGATGGTTGTCTGTAATGGGTGGTGGTGTCGGTGGACACTGGTCTGACGTAAGAACTGTATCAGACATTGCGCCTGGCCCGATGCCATTCCTACACACTGTTGATGCAGATATGATTGCATATCGACAGGGTAAGACTCGTAAGGGTTCTTATGCCGCTTACATGGATATCTCTCACCCAGATATCATTGAGTTCCTCAATATGCGTATCCCGACAGGTGATGTACAACGTAAAGCATTGAACCTACACAACGCTATCAATGTCTCGGACGAGTTTATGGAAGCAGTAAAACAAGGAAATTCTTTTGATCTTCGTGACCCTAAAGATGGTAGTGTTAAAGATAGTACTGATGCACGTAAACTATGGGAACGTATTCTAGAGACACGATTCCGCACAGGTGAACCTTACCTGAACTTCATTGATACCGCAAATCGTGATTTACCACAACCACTACAAGATAAAGGATTAAAGATTCATGGTTCCAATTTATGTAACGAGATTCATCTACCCACAGATGCAGATCGCACTGCCGTATGTTGCCTATCTTCTCTCAATCTAGAGTACTATGACGAGTGGAAAGACACTTCTATTGTACGTGACATTGTACGAATGCTCGATAATGTATTAGAGTACTTCATTGACAATGCACCCGACACTATCTCTCGTGCAAGGTATTCTGCACAACGTGAGAGAAGTATTGGACTAGGTGCAATGGGTTTCCATTCCTTGTTGCAGAAACATGGAGTTGCATGGGAGTCAGAAGCTGCACGAGAGATCAACCGAACTGTATTCCAACATATCAATGAGGAAGCAGTCGCAGAAACCAAACTACTTGCCGAAGAACGTGGTGAGTATCCTGATGGTGAGGGGAGTGGACGAAGAAACTCTCACTTGATGGCAATCGCACCAAACGCATCATCTGGTGTTATTTTGAGTACAAGTCCTTCTATCGAACCATTGAAGGCAAATGCATATACTCACCGCACACGTGCTGGTTCTTTCCTAGTGAAGAACAAGTACTTGACTCAGTTACTTGATGATAAAGATGAGAACAACGAGTCCAACTGGACATCAATCATTACCAACAAAGGTTCGGTACAACATTTACCATTCTTCACAGAAGGTGAAAAGGCTGTATTCAGAACTGCGGATGAACTTGACCAAACATGGGTTGTACAACACGCTGCAGAAAGACAACCATTTATATGTCAAGGTCAGTCAGTTAACCTATTCTTCCCTGCTGGTGCAGCGAAGTCTTATGTGAACAAGGTACACTTAAAGGCATGGAAGGATGGACTTAAAGGTCTATACTATCTACGCACCGAGGCGAAACAACGTGCCGAGAATGTATCGGAGAAGGTAGAAAGGGTCGCACTACAAGGTGACACCCGATCAATCGTCTATACTAAAGGTAACTGTCCATTCTGTGCAATGGCGATGGAAGAACTCAAGTTGAGAGGAATACCATTCGACAAGGTTGATCTTGCAGATATCGGTAAGACCGCAAGAGAAGTAACAGGTCGAGATGTTAAGACAGTACCACAAATTTATATTGAGGGTGAGTATGTAGGTGGGTATGAGGATTTGATGGAACACCTAAACAAACCAATAGAAATAGAAGAGTCCGATGAATGTCGGGCTTGCGAAGGATAAGGATAACAAATGGCACTATTAGATTTTAGTAAGACATACAAACCATTCCTCTACCCTTGGGCGGTAGAGTTAACAACCAAACACGAAGAAATCCATTGGGTAGAATCGGAAGCGGAACTGTCTGAGGATGTACAGGATTGGAGAACAAAACTCTCTGAACAGGAAAAGGAATTTGTTACCCAAGTACTACGATTGTTTACACAGTCAGACGTACAGGTAGGAGAGAACTATCACGAACTGTTGATTCCGAAGTTTAAGAACAACGAGATTCGTAATATGTTATCATCGTTCGCAAACCGAGAAGGTGTACACCAACGTGCCTATGCATTGTTGAACGACACTCTGGGATTACCAGATGAAGAACACCATGCATTCCTTGAGTACAAGGAGATGGCAGACAAGATCGACTTCATGAAAGAGGGTGACATTCATTCTCATACTGGACTTGCACTTGTACTGGCACAATCTGTATTCAACGAAGGTATGTCATTGTTCGCATCATTTGTGATGTTGTTGAACTTCCAACGTTTCGGTAAGATGAAGGGTATGGGAACAATCGTTGAGTGGTCAATCCGAGACGAGACCATGCACGTACAGGGCAACTCTAAGTTGTTCCGTGAGTTCTGTGAAGAACATCCACGTATCGTAAACGATGAACTGAAGTCCAAAATCTACGAGATGGCAAAGAACGCTGTTAAGTTAGAAGACCGATTCATCAAACTTGCATATAAGTCTGGAGATATCGAAGGACTGTCAGAGGCAGATGTGAAACAATACATCCGACATATTGCAGATCGTAGACTTCTACAACTAGGTATGAAACCTAAGTTCGGTGTAAAGGACAATCCACTACCGTGGTTGGACTGGGTACTGAACGGTGCATCCCATGATAACTTCTTTGAGAAACGTGTGACCGAGTATTCCGTAAATGGAATGGAAGGTGACTGGGGTTGGGATGAAGAAGACGAACCCCAAGTCTGTGGACTTGATGGACAAGGGTGTGCCGCCTAGTGGAAGAAGATGAAACCTATACATTAGAATGTCATCTCTGTGAAACAGAAACCGAAGTTCTTGTAAAGGACTCGGAAGAGGAACCCCAATACTGTCCTATGTGTGGGGTAGCAATATAAACAACACATATATACCCTTATGTGGATATATGAAGACAAACAGTTTGAACCAGACGAATCCTTTTTAGAAGACTATCAAGGATTCGTTTACTGTTTGACTGAATTAAGTACTGGTAAAAAGTATATTGGTAAGAAATTCTTCTGGAAACCCAAGATACTCCCTGTAACAAAAACAAGAAAAAGACGTAAACGAACAAGAGTCCAGTCTGACTGGATGAAGTACTATGGTTCATCGGAAAGGGTAAAAACCCTCGTAGAAGGGGGTCAGGCGTTCGAGAGAACGATTCTCAGACTATGCCGCACCAAAGGTGAGTGTTCCTATTACGAAGCAAAACTACAATTCGAATACGATGTTCTCCTGAGTGAAGAGTATTATAATGAGTTTATCGGGTGTAAGATACACTCGAAACACATAAAAAAGTGACATATTTACACTTATTTTGAAAAAAAGTATTGCCAAAAGATGCCATATGCTGTATAATACTTGTATTGAGAATGAGAAAAGAGAGAGAGAAAATATGACTTCTAATGTAATTGCCCTGCGTTCCAACCCACAGTTAGTCGAGTTCCGCAACTATGTCCTATCCTTTTATGCGTATGATTCAGTTCTTTATCCTATCGCAGACCTTACTGTTGCGAAAGTCGAGACCGCTATTCAAGAGTACCTTAAACTAGTTGTTAGTGATAAGAACCACTTTGAGTGGGGGTACGGTGACTCCCTTGACCGTGAACGTGTCCGTGACATTCTTTTGAAAGATTACCATATGATGAAATTAATGAGTGAGGC